>ERZ1023674.269-NODE-269-length-13774-cov-13.198630_pt1 | contig 13774 bp, 9 predicted proteins | sample MGYA00380343_ERZ1023674 | MGnify/ENA primary metagenome ERZ1023674 (study PRJEB33179, sample SAMN07448985) | human gut metagenome | biome: Human-gut; feature: Human associated habitat; material: Faeces | host: Homo sapiens | place: India: Bhopal | collected...
GTTGTATACTTTAAGTATTTTTTCATTTATAATATATTCTTTTAATTTCTTTCTATAGAAAGGATGGGATAGTAAAATCCATAGTTCTTGATCAATAAATGCATATTGGGTGTTTCTTTCAAGCCATGCCCTATTAGGAGATTCTGTCTTTAATTCTGAATTGGTCCAAGCTAAATGCCAGAAATTATCCGATTTTAAGAAATAATAAGGATATTGTAAACAGGTAAGATTTAATTGATGAGCCTTAATGAAATATTCTCCAAATAGTCCCTTATATATAGGCTCTATTTCTTCATAAGTAAATTGATTGATTTTTTTCCCATCTTCTATTAATTTAATGATGGTGAGAACTAATATTGGTTTTGCAATGATACGCTCATGGTTGTTCCTGTTAGTACATTGATTCATCTTTGCAATGAGTTCACAATAGTAATTTAAAGCTTTATCATAATCAAAAAATCTAAGATAACCAGTCATGGCAATTACTTTTTTAGATGTTCAACTTCTTTTTTGCAAAAATACACAAAAAAAATAAGATAAGCACACGTATTTCTGAAATATTTATTATTTTTGCAGATACATTCTTCCGCAGAAAGCCCGAAGGGCTCAGCGGGTGGGTGTGACTTTTATGGAATAGAGCGTTTGCTTACGCTCATCTGCGCAATCGTAAACTTCGCAACTTTACAAGCTGTTAGCAGGTGTGGCAATGAGTGAATGCTCACGGTAGGTGTATTTTATATCCTGCTGCGAATCTTCATATATATACTGTAGCTTTGTTATGGTATCATATATGTCATATGTATTCGTATGCGGATTTTTATATACCATAGCGTGGGCTTTCTGCATTGTCCGTCTCAACAGCAAGGGCAGTGCGAAGGCCTACGATTGGGGATGGACGAGGCGAATCCCCACGCTTTCTATTTTGTAGGAGTTTAACAATAAGAACATGTAATTTTCTGGTTTGGGGTTCATCAGAATAAAAATGAGACTGTTGGTTTCTGAGAAACTGTAATGAAAGCAGAAATTAAATCACAAAGAGTACGAAATATAATAGATGAACTCAAGGACCAGTATCTTGAGGAAGACAGATGTGTACGTCCTTGGATAATCGGTTTTTCTGGAGGTAAAGACTCTACCGTTCTGCTTACACTTACATGGCTCGCTTTGACCGAACTTAAAGATGAAGGGATAAAACTAAAGAGAAATGTTTATGTCGTTTGCAACGATACGATGGTGGAGAATCCTGTTATCGAAGAGTATGTTGTAAAGGTGTTGGATAAAATAAAGCGTGCTGCCAAAGAACAGCAACTTCCAATCTCTGTTGCTACGACAACTCCTGAGTTAGAAGATTCTTTTTGGTGTTGTGTTATTGGCAAAGGTTACCCGGTTCCTAATAATTCTTTCCGTTTTTGTACGGAAAAAATGAAAATTAAACCAACATCAAAGTTCATTACAGACCAAGTTGCTGCAGATGGAGAAGCAATAGTATTGGTTGGTACTCGTTTGTCAGAGAGCCAACAGCGAGAACGTTCCATCAAGCGGCATGAGATAAAAGGACATAGACTTTCAAAGCATCCACTAAATCCAAATACCTTTACCTATGCACCAATCAAAGAATTGATGTTGGAAGAAGTGTGGTGGATAATAAACACAATACCATCTCCATGGGGATTTGATAACCAAATTTTGTTTCAAATCTACTTGGATGCTTCGGCTGATGATTATGAATGTCCTACTGTTGTAACAGATGATAGTCATAGAAGTTGTGGACAAAGTCGTTTTGGATGCTGGATTTGTACCGTGGTAAAGGAAGATAAGTCTATGACCTCTTTAATAAAAAATGGTGTGTCATGGATGAAACCTTTGTTAGATTTTCGAGATAGGTTGGTAAGCAATAGAAATGTTTCGGAATATCGTTGCGAAACTCGTAGAAATGGGCAACGCGCAGTGGATGAGACAGGGCACAATATGGGTAACTATACAATGGAGTATAGAATCCAGCTTCTGAGAGAATTGCTTACAGTGCAAAAAGATACGCAAGACCATCGGGCAAGTATAGACTTGATAACAAACCAAGAGTTGATTGCGATTCAAGTTCTTTGGTATCGAGATGGAAACTTTACGACAACTGTAAATGATATATATAATGAGGTGTATGGGTATAACTTTCCAAATGTTTCGATAGGATTGGGAGAAAGACTTTTGCTAGAAAAAGCTTGTCAGGAAAATCCTGCTCACTATAAATTGATACAGGAGTTGTTGGCATTGCAAAAAAGTAAAGTATTGCTAATGCGAAAATATGGTTTGTCTACAGATATGGAGGCACGCCTTACATCATTTATAAAGGAGAACGAAAATGATCATAAGTAAAATAACATTAAATAATTATAGGCTTTATCAAGGAGTAAACGAGGTAGAGTTTAAAGTGAAGAATGGAAAGAATATTTACCTTATCTCAGGAGAAAATGGATTTGGTAAAACCACGTTTCTCCATTCTCTAATTTGGTGTCTTTATGGTCGTTTGATAACTGAGGTTGAGGCTGAGGTTCGTAAAGATATTGTTAAGACTGGTTATAAGGAGTTTTTGAAAGGTAACTTTAATCATGATGTTCGAGGCAGGTTTGAAGAACTTGATGCAAACATTGTGACGGAGATAAAAAAGCATGGATATACGACAGATACAGAGTATGTTCGTGACCTTTCAACATATTCTGTTACTATTGATTTCGCTGAGGTTGTAATACCTTCTTTGCCATGTACGACTATCCGTATAGTTCGTTCATACGATTATTTGTTTGAGGCAGAATCTGTAGATATATTTATAGATGGGGTTAAGAATGAGCTGACTAACGAGATAGGCCCCGATGTCTTTATCAATGATTTTATCTTGAATAAAGACATTGCACGTTTTTTCTTTTTTGATTCTGAACAAATCGTTGCTTTGGCAGAGACTAGTACGACAACCGAGCGTCGTAGATTGGGGTCTGCTTATAATGAGGTGCTTGGTGTTCGCAAGTATGAAGATTTGAAAAGGAATTTAGAGAACATGCGTCTTCGCTTTAGAAAAAAGTCTTCTGATGCGGTGAATAGAAATCGTCTTATGACTTTGTTGGATGAAAAGAAGCAGTTGCAACAGGCAATAGCGGATAATGGTAATTTGTCGGATAAGATAGAGGCAGAACTACAAAACCTTTATAAGAAAAACGAGGAGTTGCAATTGCGCTTGATGAGAGAGGGAAATGGGACTACTATTCAAGAAATCAAAAAGATAGAGGAAGTTATCGGACTTACCAAGAAGAAGAATGAAGAATATAAAAAGCAATTGAAGCAATTTATAGACTATGCTCCATTTGCCATGGCAGGAACTTTGTTTAAAGATACAAAGGTGGAGTTGGAAAAAGATTATCTGCAAAATAAGGCTAATGCGAATTTGCTAAGTACCAATTCAATAGTTTCAGATATTACATCAGATTTATTGTTGATGGTTAATGGTATTTCTATGGATGCGGATGTTTCGTTACAGATTCAGCAACAAATACAAAACATATTGTCAAAGTATAAAAAAGAAACTAGTGACAAACAACCGTTGTTGACCATGAGCGATGAGGATTATGAGGAGTTTATGGCTATTTATAGTTATGTAACAACAACTTATAAGATAGAGTTCGAACATTTGGCAGATGATTATAAGAAAAACAAGCAGATTCTTGAAAGAAACTCTCGCCGATTGTCCAATATCCAATCAAAAGAAAAGGATGAGTTGATAAAAGAGGTAAGAAAAGCTAAAAATGAAGTAGAAATCGAAATACAAAATAAAGAGCAAGAAATAAGGCAATGTAAAGAAAGCTTTGGAGTTTTAACTCAAAAGATGGCTACTGCAACAAAGCAAATAAGTGAACTCAGCAAGGTTGTTAGCTTGGATGATAGCTCTGAAAGAAAGGATAAATTGGCAGAACAACTTATAAGAGAATTGTCAGCCTTTTTGGTTTCTTTGAAACAAGAGAAGAAATTTTCTTTGGAAAGACGAATCAAGGCTATCCTGAATAGTTTGATGCATAAAGAAGACTTTATAGAAAAGGTTGAAGTGAAGATAGAGGGCGATGATATGGACATTAGTCTTTTTTCTGTAGAAGGTGTTGAGATTCACAAAGATTCGTTGTCTAAAGGTGAACAGCAGCTTTATGCCACTTCTATTTTGAAGGCTTTGGTTGATGAGAGTGGGATACAATTTCCTGTGTTCATAGACAGTCCTTTGCAGAAGTTTGACAAGAGTCATGCTTCAAAAATAATAACGGAATTCTATCCTCAAATATCTAAGCAGGTGATATTGTTCCCATTATTGTATAAGGAACTGACTGCGCAAGAATATGAGGTAATGAAGCCATTGGTTAACTCTACCTATTTGATAAAGAATGATACAATTCATTCTTATTTAGAGGAAGTAAGTATTAATAGTTTTATAGAGGAGGCATCATAATGTTCAATCAGATTAAAACAAGTGCAAAAAATAAAGAAGTGGTAACTGTGCTGACTCGCAAGTTTGGATTAGGTGCAGAGAATGTGATAGCAAGAATAGCTATTGTATATTCTTTGCAAAATGGGACACGTTTTCTTCCTACGGATACAAAAGATTCTGGTGGTAAGGAATATACTAAGAATGTGTTGTTTGGAAATATGTATTCCATGTATGCAGCTTTAATGTGTAAGTATTACCAAATACGATTGTCAGATAAGGATTTGCCACGTTATTTCAAACTGCATTTGGATGATGGCTTGGAGAGAATTATGCAGGATGTTAGGGACAATCCTAATCTTGTGGGTTATGATTATTTATTTGATAAAATTCATGTAGGACTAGAAGCAATATGTTAAAGGCACATGACATATCATTTTTGAGATTATTGACTATGGGTTATATATCCTCAGAGACTTATCATGCTGTAAAAGAATACGGTATGATAGGTAATTTATCTGTGGATAAACTCGAATCTTTTTCAGATAAGTGCCAAGATGAATTGAAAAAGCTTTTCTTGGATAAAGAGACAGTTTTGACTTTAGGACTTTTGGAAGAAGCAGATAAAGATTTAGCAGACAATAAAGGTAATGTTATGCAAGTGCTTGATAATGTTGTGGCCTGTCTGGATGCGCAAGATATTATCAGCAAGATAGGAAAAAGGCGTTTTGTCTCAGATTATGCGTTTTGTTCATCTGTGATGTTGAAAGATAGTTAAGGTGTTTCTGGGTATGGAAAAGTTCAGCGTTTAGTGAAACGTTTTAGAATAGCATACCAAGCAAGACTTGCTACTCCTACGGTGACTGAGGGTAATGATACAGAAAATAAAGAGATTGATAGTAATGAATTAGAAGGAGGCTCAGGCTTTACAGGCAAAGATTTGATAATAATAGAAGATAATGCTTTGTCGGAAGAAAGTCGTGGACAAGGTTATGAAAAATATGTCAAATATCTATATAGTTTAAGTAAGGAACAATTTGTCCCTTACGAGAATTTCTTATTATCATGTGGCTTAGGTAAAAGGGCTATAAATAGTATTAAAGGGATAGGTATTCGCAACTTTTTTGTGAATTATTTATTCGCAGAATCAACCAAACTATTCTGTGTAAGAAATTTTGGAAGAAAATCCTGGTTTGAATTTGAAAATAAGAAACAAGACTTGATAGATTATGTCATAGAGTCTTGCCAAGATTCTCAAATGGTTAAGGACTTAGATGAGAAAACAGAATGTGTAAAAAGTCTAAAGAGCTTAACTTTGAAAGAGATTGCTGGAAAAGATAAGTATCAGTTGATTTTGGTGAGATATAGTGAACTTCTGAAAAGTTCGACTTTAAGTGTTCGTGCAAGAAACGGGATGAACAGCTATGCTGGAGATTTTATAGAAGATTTTGTACATTCTCATAAAAATCTAAAAGATCTTCGTAATATAGGCAAAAAGTCGGTAGAGGAGATAAGTCGTGTTGTGGAAGAACTACGCTTCTATATAGATAAGATAATTGAACATGACTTTTCTGATGAAGAGAAGGACCAGCTACTGTTGAAATTTAAATATGGTAGTTTTATGGATGGATATGCTTGTAAGGTTTATTCTGACAAAAAGCAACTACCTATGTTTCATATCGTAGAAAACATATTAGAGTCAGAACGAAAATATGATACAAAAATTCAGTTTTTGAATTATCTCTTGCCAATGGTTAAAGGCGAAGCTTCGTTGACTTTAGAGCAAATAGCAGAGAATAAAAGTCTAACTCGTGAGCGTGTACGGCAAATATGCACAAAAGGAATAGACTATCTTTATGGAAAAATGGATACAAATAAGTCTGATAAGGTGGATTATAGTAAGATTGTATCCGTTTCAGAAGATTGGTCTTATGTAAAAGATAAGTTGGAATGTGAGGATGTTATAAAGCCAAATTTTGTAGAAGAATTATTGGAACAAGAGGATTGTAATCTTACTGTTTCTATCGGCTCTTTGGTAATATTGAGAATTTTCAATGGGGAGTATAGTGTTGTTGGTAACAAACCATACGACATGCCAACTCGCTCTAAATCATTGTGGAACAATAGTTTCTTAGTGAAGCAAGAGTTAGTTGAGGCTTTTGACTTTGATGATATGCGTTGTACCTTGGAACGTTATTTCGAGGAGCATGATGCCGAAGAACAAATATGTCAAACAGCAGAAGAATTGGTGTTAGATTTTTTTATGTCATCTTGGAATAGGAATATGTTTGATAGTTCTAAGGTAGAAGCTGTAGCTAATGTCGTTTCAGAAGTACTGATGCAAGAATATGGCCTAATTCCAGATGAGGAATTTCGTTTTTTGATACAGGGACAAAAAACTTTAACGGCGGCAGATGTGTTGTTTCGTGTTTTAACAGAAAAGTATGAACCAATGACAGTGGATGAGCTGTATGACATCTTGCAAACCAAATACTCTTTTAAGTATAAATCCCCAGCAAGTTTACGAGGAATCGTGAACTCCGATGCTCGCTTATGTATGGTTGGTGTGGATAATTTGGTGGCATTAACTGAATGGGAACATATAAAACTCGGGAGTGTGCGTGAAGTAATAGTACAATATTTAGAACAATTTGACGAGCCTAAGCCTGTGCATGACATAGTTGATTATGTGTTGCGTTATCGAGATACAACAGAGAATAGTATTCGTTCAACGATGTATAGCGGTTCTCAGTTTCGACAATTTGATAATGGTTATTTTGGATTGGCTGATAAATCTTATCCCGACGAACATCTTTATGCGCAATCTCTTGAATTTAAAGAGCGGGTTAAAGAGATGGAATGTTTCTTGATACAGAAAAAGCATTTTCCATTTGCTTCATCAGAAGACAATTCTGAGATAAATCTACGCCAATGGTGGCTTCGGAATAAGAGCAGTGATTCGCTAAATGATGTTCAGCAAAATGAAATCCAGAGAATTCAAGATACTTACTGGTATTTGCCTACAGACAAGAGGGAAGTAAGGTGGTTTTCCTCCTTTAATCAGTATCGGGAGTTTGTGCAGGAGCATGACAGAAGACCATCTTGCTATATTGAACGAGAAATGTCCTTGGCAGAATGGTTTGCCAAGACTAAAAAGGAGTTTGTTGACGGTGAACTTTCAGAAAATGAAGAAAAAGTGTATTTACATTTATGTGAAATTTTATAGTTATGCTGGCAGATAAGACATTTCATTATAGCTATTCACAAATAGATGAGCATAAACCTGCGGAGTTTTGCTCGCTTGCGTTGAAGAATAGTTTGAGGTTAGACTTAGGGTTGGGCTATTTTAGTTCAGCAAGTTTTCATGTGCTGGCAAATGGTATGGCACAATTCATCGTTAATGGTGGAAAGATGAACCTCTATATTAATCAGTATATGTCAGAGGAGGACTATGAACTTTTTAAGGGAAAGTATGATAACTATTTTGACAAGAGGTTGGCAAGTTCTTTGTTGGAAATGCAGAAGACTTTTAGTCAGAGAGATGAGCATTTTTTCCAATGCCTTGCATATCTGATTCAAGTTCAGAGAATCAATGTCAAAGTCATAGTTTTTGTCAATGGTGGCTTGCCACATGAAAAGTATGGAATTTTTGCAGATGAATATGGGAATAAAATCTATTTTTGTGGTTCGATGAATATGACCGCCAATGCCTTGTTGGATAACTTAGAGACGATAGAGTGTACTTGCTCCTGGATGGGAAAGGATAGTATGGATAAGGTGGATAACATGGAGGCGCATTTCTTAAAAGTTTGGAATGGAAATAGTGAGAATATTCATGTTTATGAGGCAAAGAAATTTTGTAGTGAAATAGTTCGTTCATATTCAGGCAAAGACCCAGAGCAACTATTGAAGAGAGAAAAGGAATTTGTAGATGCTTGGCAAAATGATAATTCTGTAAAGGGTACAAAGGCTCCGCATTTCCCATCAAAGTATAAAGATGGGGCAAGACCTTATCAAGAGGAAGCATATCAAGCTTGGGTGGCTAATGGCAAAAAAGGTATATTTGCCATGGCGACAGGTACAGGAAAAACGGTAACTTCCTTGAATTGTGCTTTACATGAATATCAAGTAGATGGCTATTATCATTTGTTGATATTAGTGCCAACTCTTGATCTCGTAGAACAATGGAAGGAAGAGTTGAAGGCTTTTGGATTTAGAAAGATACTTGGCATATCTTCTTTAAATGGTTCATGGAGAAGAGAGATGTTGGAGATTGTTCGTAAGATTCAAAGAGGGAGACAAGTCGATTTTTGCATGGTATCGACTTATGATTCCTTTGTAAACAAGGATTTTCAGTCCATGTTGGGAAAAATGTCAGATACAATGTTGTTGATAGCTGATGAAGCTCATAATATTGGAGGTAAAAGAGTTAAGGAATGTTTTAAAGAGTTGACAATAACAAGACGTATTGCCCTTTCTGCGACTCCTGAGCGTATTTATGATGAGGATGGTACAAAGCAAATTGCTAAGTTTTTTTCGGATGAACGCCCTTATGTATTCTCGTTCCCAATGAGTAAAGCTATTGAAGAAGGAAGATTGTGCAAGTATTATTACTTTCCACATATTGTCTATCTGAATGATGACGAGATGGAACTTTATTCTATGATAACTCGTAAGCTGGCATTGTTATGGGATTCAGAGAAAAACCAGTTTAAGAACAAGCAAGAAGCAGAAAAAATGTTGATGAATAGAAAACGAATTATTCATAAGTGCCAAGATAAGATAAGGGTATTTCGTGAGATACTTCAAGAGATTGGTGAAGAAAAACTAAGATATGCATTTGTGTATGCTCCTCAGGGAAACTATGAACATAGTGAGTCTGAGGAAGAATATGAAAGTATAAGTTTTATTCAGAAATTACTTGATGAGACAAAAGTATTATATCCCAATAAGCGTTGTAATACATTTATCGGGACTGATAGCAAAGATAAAAGAGCTACATTGTTAAAGGCGTTTGGGCAAGGAACGATAGATGTGTTGTTTGCTATGAAGTGTTTGGACGAAGGGGTTGATGTGCCACGTGCAGAATGTGGTATCTTTACTTCGAGTACAGGAAATCCGAGGGAGTTTATCCAAAGACGAGGAAGGCTGTTGAGAACTCATGCCGAGAAAACTTTCAGCTACATTTATGATATGGTGGTAATTCCATCTACTGTAAATCGGGAAGAATGCAATTCGAGTATGGAGCGAAATCAAGTGAAAGCAGAACTCAAACGAGTGGCATATTTTGCTTCGTTGGCAGTAAACTGCTATGCTACTAATGGAGCTTATGAGGTGCTGAGTAATGTGGCGCAACATTTTGGTATAGTTTGGAGTGAATTATTTGAAGATGTTGAACAATAAAATATAATCATTATGAATGGAAAAGATATTTCTTATGAAATCATGAAATCTCCTGGAATGAGAAAATTATTGGGAGAGTCAGAAAACAATTTTCTTGATATGGATAGCGAAGAAGTTAATCATAAAAAGGAAGTTGCTGTTGTGCGTGCGATTATCGAAGGACAAGTAAGACACACGTCTGATGATAATATATTCAAGAACATTAAAAAGTTGTATGACTTATAATTATGGGAACAATTATCAAATCTGTAGCTTTTGAAAACTTCTATAATTACTATGGAAGTTATGAAGCTAATGAATACCAATTTAAGGCTGGTATAAACATAGTAAATGCCGATAACAATATGGGCAAATCTAAGTTTTATAATGGCTTTATGTGGATGTTGCGTGACCAGGTGTATGATTCTGACATCAAGGCTTTCGTCGATGCAAATGAATCTCTTGTAAAAATGGCTTCTGGAAAGGCTAAGGCGGAAGACCTTCTTTTCAAGGTCGGCTTTAGAGTGATATTCACAAATGCAGATGTGGAGTACACTGTAGAGAAATATTCAAATTTTTCAACTTCAGATGGTGAACTGCTTCATACGCCATCAATGATGAGTGTTTTTAAAAAAGAGAATAATGCCGATACACCTGTACTTGATAAAGATGAGCAGATGGACATAATCAACAAGGTGTTTATACCTTTGTCTATTCGTAATTATGCATTGCTGCAAGGTGAGTCAATGGATCGTTTGGTAGATTTGTCCTCTAAAAAGGCTTTGTCTGATACGATAGATACGTTGGCTGGAATCTCGATATTAAAGGGGATTTGTGACACTTCTCGTAAGATGGCAAAAATGGCAGACTCTTTATATCAAACAAAAGATTCGGAAAACTCGAAGAACGATACCGCTAAGCAAAAAGAAAAAGCAAAAAGAACTACTTTTGTACAGAATATAGAGAAACTCAAAGAGGAAATAGAGGCTGCAAAAGATGAACTTAATGCGGCAAAGAGAAAAAAAGAGGTGCTTGATGCTTACATAAGTAATTCAAATAAGCGTGTAGGGATTCGTTCTAAATTGGAAGCAAATACGATTGCAATAAAAGATACAAAGAAGAATATAGATGACATAGAAATGTCTATAACAAAGAGTCTTTTTGATGAAGAGAATCCATGGCTGTTGATGGGGATGCAAGATGAACTGGAAACATTTGACGCCAAACGAGAAAAACATATCGGTGAGGTGGCGCGTATGAATGATGATGGGGCTTTGGTGATTATGTTGCCAGAGGGATCACCGGATACATCATCTTTAGAAAGAATGTTGAAGACTGAGGTTTGTGAAGTTTGCGGGCAGAGAGCACATAAAGGCTCTGATGCCTGGAACCATATTAAGATGATTCTTGACAGACCAAAGAAAATCAGCACCACACGTAATGATTTTAAGGATTTCTATGGCATGTTGCAGAAATCAGCAAGTTCTTACTTGATGAGCATTCCACGTTTAGGCTCCAAAATTGAAGACGTAAAGGTACGTTTGGATAAAATGAAAGATAACTTGGATGAATTGGAGGAAAAGAAGAATGACATCTTTACGGAACTGAATAATGCAGGTGGTAATGCTGATAATTCAGAATACAACGATAGAAATATCGTTGCCGATTATCGTCTAGTAAATTCCGTTATAACAGAAAAAGAAAATGAAATAAACGGAAAAAATAAAATGATAGCCAAGATGGAAGATGCATTGGCTGCAATCAATCAAAGATTGTCTTCATATAAGAAAGCCGCTGATGTAGAGAAATATGAGGAGTTTGCCCAAGTGTTGGCAAAAATCAATAAGATTATTGAAGAGACTAAAGATGACATATTTGACAGAACGATAGAGACATTAGCAAAAAATGCTAATGAGAAATATAAGGCATTGACATCTGGCAATCAATCATCAGGCGGTATTCTGGATTTTCAAAGAGATCATGATGTTGTAAATGTTACAATTCGTGATGTTAACAATGGTGAGATAACCGGATTGGGAACTGGTTTCCAAAGAATGAAGCAGTTGGCTATTGTCATGGCTGTAATTTCTTCAAAGATAGGGGATGAAAAGAAGTTTGATTATCCTTTTATTTCAGATGCACCGTTCTCTGAGTTTGGTGAAAATTTCATCAATAATTTCTTTGCAGTGGCACCAGAAGTGTTCAGTCAGAGTATCATAATGATTAAGGAATTGTACGATCCTAATGCGGATGATTTGCTGACACCGTTTGGGCGTAGAATCCTTGACAAAATGAACAAAGGGCAGATTCCTGGTACATTCTATGTGAATGTTATTGAGGAAAAAGCGGATACAACAGATTTAGTAACAACTCATAAATGCTATAAGTATTAATTATGAATCATCAAGAGTTTAGAGATGCGATTTGTAATCGCAAGCCGAGATACAATACAAAGTTTAAACCTTTGATAGAGAGAATCTCATCGAAAGGGGATGTGACGGGTAAGGGTGATTTCTCAACCTTTGGGGCATTCTATCAGACTTTTATGTATGCCTATATCATAGGACTTCGCTTGGGTGAGAAGGAGTATTTGAAGTCTGACGATGAAAAAACGGAATTTGCACCATTAGCTAATTGGAAACCAACACCGATAAGAGATTTTATTTTGATTACATTGTTTAATCGAAGTGAGAAGTTTGAAAAATTCTCTTTTGATTGGCTTTCTTTGGAGAATGGTTCTGAGGAACATGTAAGTAATTTTATCACGATGTTGGTTCGTGAGATGGAGGCTTATGCTAATAGAGGTTTCATGTATCTGCAAGATAAGTGGGATAATGAAAATATTTTATTTTCATCACCCTTTGTCTTTGTTGATATTCTTAGTGAACTACCAAGTAATAATCAGAAAATCTTGGATGTTGTAGAGAATTAAGTAAATTGTAAAATAGGTCGAATGAATCAATAAGCATTCCGCCCAAATGAAAGAATTTTATGAAGGTGATTTGGTAGATAATTTTAATGATGATTGCTCTAATTCGCAGAAAAAGCATATATAGTTAGTATCTAATTCATAGTAGCAAAGAAATAAAGTAACAAACGGTGGAGGCTTATCAGCAGTCTTCACTGTTTCTTCTAGTTGATGCTTGGTAGAATCGAAAAGTTGGTGGTGGTCATTAGATGAAGGTCACCAAACTTAAATGTCTTGAAAACAAAGACTTGCAAGACAGATGTTGTGACATGTTTTTATGAAAAAGGGCTAAGCTATAAGTCGGGAAGTAATCAAATCTTATGAATTTTAACATAGATAATCACAATTATAGTTGTTTAGCCAAAGTTTCCTTCACAAAATTTGTGAATATCGAATTTATATATTATCTTTGGAACATCAAAACATAAAGGTTATGATAGTAAATTTCAACGAGATTATCTGCGTGATCTATATAGATCTGGCAAATTAACGTTCAAGGCCTATGGAAATATAATTCCCTCAATTATGAACGGTTAGAAGGAAACAAGGAAGGATTGTCCTCGGTAAGAGTGAATGATCAGTATCGAATAGAATTTGAAGAAGAATTTGAGGATGGTCAGACTATTGCAACCATATGTAATATAACAGAATTATCAAACCATTATAAATGAAATAGTTATGAGCAACGATAAAAAAACAATAAAGGAAATGCGGGCAAATGATATGACTCCGGCTTTTCCTACGCATCCTGGAGATGTTCTGAAGGATGAGATAGAATATCGTGGAATTTCTCAGCGACAGTTGGCTGAGGAAATGGGTATTGCCTATTCTGCTCTGAACGAAATTCTGAATGCACGTCGCCCTGTGACGGAAAAAACAGCTTTGCTCTTTGAGGCTGCACTTGGAGTGAATGCTGAGCCTTTGTTGAAAATGCAGATGAGATATAATCTGCAATCAACAAAAAATGATTC
>ERZ1023674.270-NODE-270-length-13766-cov-15.923565_pt1 | contig 13766 bp, 8 predicted proteins | sample MGYA00380343_ERZ1023674 | MGnify/ENA primary metagenome ERZ1023674 (study PRJEB33179, sample SAMN07448985) | human gut metagenome | biome: Human-gut; feature: Human associated habitat; material: Faeces | host: Homo sapiens | place: India: Bhopal | collected...
ATGCCGCTTCTGCTGCCATCTATGGTGCGCAGGCAGGTAATGGTGTCGTTATCATTACTACCAAGACGGGTGCTGCCAATGGCGGTAAGGCTCAGATTTCTTACAGCAGCAAGTTCACCATCCAGTCGTTGGGAAAGAGGGCTGATATCTTTGATGCTCCTGAGTATATTGAGTATCATAAGTACTTGGGTGATATTGATGATGCCTTGCTCCAGAAAAACGGTTATAATGGACAGAATACCAACTGGTATGACGAGGTATTTGAGAATTCCTTGGCTCACCAGCATAGTCTCACCTTGCAGGCAAGTAACGGTAAGGGACGTTTCCTCGCCAGCTTGAATATCCTGAACAATGATGGTATCGTTAAAGGTAGCAAGGATACTTATAAGCGTTTCACTGGTCAGATCAATGCCGACTATGATATCTATAAGTGGTTGAACGTGACTACTAATACATCTTTTGAAAAGTGGAAGACCAAAGGTGTAACTAGAGGTTATGGTTCATTGCTGAACTCTGTGGTTTCTATCGATCCTTTGACTCCAGCTTATATCAGTAATGTGGAGGATTTGGCTCCTGGCATGAAGGCACAGGTAGAAGCCGGTGGCCCAGTTCCTAGAGATCCTAGCCATAACAATGACTACTATGGTACTTCTAAATATGTAGAAGATGCTACTGGTAACCCTCTCTATCAGCGCGACCGTCATGATACATGGAATTCTGGTATCAATGTACGTGGTACCGTTGCTGCCAATATCAAGCCATTCAAGGGCTTTACATTTACTTCTCGCTTAGGTTATCGTATCACTCAGAGTAACTATCATAACTACGAGACTCCATATTGGTTAACATCTATGGCACATAGTGAAAACTATACCATTGAAGCGAATACCAATAATGGTTTGTACTATCAGTGGGAGAACTTTGCCAACTATTTGACAACAATCGGCAAGCATACTATTGGTGCCATGGCAGGTATGTCGTTTACCAAGAATCATTGGGATAACAGTTCCATCAGTTCTACAGGAGGTAACATACTCACGTCTTATCAGCCAAACTTCCATTACATCAACTACTTGTTGGCTGATGCAACCAAGAATGTAGGTAACGCTCCTTCTGATGCCACAGAGTTGTCTTACTTTGGCCGTGTATCTTACAGCTATGACAACCGTTACTTCATGCAGGTTAACTTCCGTCGTGATGCTTTCGATACATCAAAACTTTCAAAGAAGGCACGTTGGGGTAACTTCCCATCAGTTTCAGCAGGATGGGCTATCAGCAATGAGAAGTTCTTCAAGGACAATATAAGCCGTGATGCCATTTCTTTCTTGAAACTTCGTGGTTCTTGGGGTCAGAATGGTAACGTCAATATCTTGAGCGATTATCGTTATGCTTCTACCATAGCTCTTAATCAGAGTTTCTATCAGTATAATCCTTCTATCGGAGATGGTAAGCTGACTTTAGGTTCTAAGCCTTCTGGACTTGCTAACCCAGACTTGAAGTGGGAAACTTCAGAGCAGGTTGACCTTGGACTTGATGCGCGATTCCTTAACGACCGTTTGACTTTGGGCTTAGACTGGTATCGTAAGACAACCAAGGACCTCTTGATTGAAATCGCTCCTATTCCAGAGATTGGTGTAAACAAGAGAGTTGTCAATACAGGTAAGGTACTTAACTCTGGTCTTGATTTCGAGTTGGGTTGGAGAGATCACATCAAGGACTTTAAGTATAGTGTGACCGTAAATGGTTCAACTCTGAAGAATGAAGTGAAGGAGGTTTCTAACCTTGTAAGCCGTTTGACCGAAGTAGGTATCGATGGATTCAATAACCAGCTTAAGCCTACATTCGAGGCTGGCCATCAGGTATGGTATTTCCGTGGTTACAAGTATGCAGGTGTAGCCGAAGATGGTAGCGCTCTCTATTATAATAAGAATGGCGAAACAACTTCAGCTCCAACCGATGAAGATAAGCAGGATTTGGGCTCAGGTATTCCTAAGTTTACTTATGGTATTACTCTTAATGCAGAATATAAGGGCTTTGACCTCACCGTATTTGGAACAGGCTCTGCTGGCAACAAGATTTACAACTTGATGGTTTCTGCTGACCGTCCGTTGATCAATGGAATTGATACCTACTGGAAGGATTCTTGGAGAGCAGACCGCACCAATGCTAAATATCCTGATATGAAAAAGGTTGCTACAGACTGGAAGTTCTTCAGTTCTGATGCAGCTGTGTTCAGTGGCTCATATTTCAAGATCAAGCAGATTCAGTTGGGCTATACATTGCCAAAGGCTATCTCTAGCGTGGCAGGTATCAGCAATCTTCGTGTATATTGCTCACTGGATGATTTCTTCACCATCACCAAGTATCCTGGTGCTGATCCGGAGACTGCTTCTATCAACAGTGGTGCTTCTCGTGGTTTTGATAATGGTACTTATCCAACTTCCAAGAAGGTGGTATTTGGTATCAATGTAACATTCTAACCTTTAATATTCAAAAACAATGAAGAAAATATTATTTTCAACAATATTGGCTCTTGCTGCTACAGGAACAATGACGCTCACTACATCTTGTGAGGATCAGCTTGACATTGAGCAGAAGGGTGTAATACTTACCGAGAACTTCTATAAGACCGATGCTGATGCAGAGGCGGCCCTCGTTGCTGCATACGAAAGCTTTATGTGTAATGTGATGGGACGTAACCACGATGGTGGTGGCCCAGGTATTTATACTCCATTGAAACTGATAGTCAATGAGTGTGGAGACGATGTGTTGGCAGCAGGTGCCAACTCTGGTGATAATACGTTTGGTATCATGCTCAATCAGTTCTATTATGATGCTGAGGCTGAGGTGCCAAAGTTTATGTACACAGGCCTCTATCACTCTGTATATGACTGTAACCTTGTACTCGATCACTTTGCCAACGCTACTACCGCTGTGCAGAAACGTTGCGCGGCAGAGGCTCGTGTGCTTCGTGCTTATGATTATTTCCTGTTGGCTAATCTTTGGGGTACTCCACCATTGGTAACTAAAGCTCTGGATCCTTCTGCACAGCCTTTTAATTGTGATAAGGATCCTGAGCATCCTATGAATCACCAACAGTTGATAGAGTGGATTGCGCAGGAATGTGAGAATGCTGCCAACGATTTGGATGAGCGTAAAAGTAAGGATGACAAGGATGGAGCAGTGAAGGTAACCAAGGGCTTTGCATGGGCTCTTGCCGGAAAGGCTTACCTTTTCGCCAAGCAGTATGACAAGGCTAAAATTGCCCTTAAAAAGGTTATAGACTCGGAGAAGTATGATCTTGTTCCTGGTGAGAAATATGCCGACAACTTCCATATCGAGGGTGATGCCAACGAGGAGAAGGTATTTGAAATCAACTTCGAGTATAATACAGGTAAGTCCAATTGGGGTGGTATGATTCAGCGTTCTAGCTGGATGGAGACCAACTATTGGGATTGGCGTGCTGATCACTTTGTGGTTTCTCCTAACAAGGTTTATTGTGGCGGCGTTGATGGCTGGGGTGGCCTTGGCGTGCCTCAGTGGTTTGGTGACGAGTTCCATGAGAATGATGGTGATCACTCTTATCGCTTGAATGCTACTTTAAAGCATATTGATGATGCGGTTTATCATATGCCTTACGGCAAGAAAGAAATCGATAATATGACTGACGAGCAGAAGAAAACCAGTGACAAGATTGGCATCAATGACCCTGTTCAGGGACTCTACGGCAACTCTACCTGGTTGGCGTTCAAGCAAATAATGAGAGCTCCTGATACTCAAGGCAAGAAATATGGTGATAACATTCGTTTGAATAATTATCTTGTCATGCGTTACGCTGAGGTTTTGCTCAATTATGCAGAGGCTTGTATTCAGACAGGCGATCTGGATGAAGCTAAGATATATATCAATAAGATTCAGGAGCGCGCCGGTTCAAAGACAGTCAGTGAAACTGTTGATATGGATGTGTTGAAGAAAGAAAAGTCATATGAACTTTGGCTTGAAGGCTGTCGTTGGTTCGATATCATGCGATGGAATGATACAAAGGCCAAAGAGCGTTTGACTAAGGCTGGTACAGTCGTGCCACATTTGTTTGATAAGGTTTTCAGAGCTCCAAAGGCAGACGACCAGGATGTAACTTGGGAGCATGGATCAGAAGCAAACAGCCGTTTCTATACGACCAACACTCCTGAGACTAATTTCAAGGTAGGTTTCAAGGAGGGCAAGCATGAGTTCTTCCCTTATCCACAGACCGTGTTGGATAAGAACCCTAACCTGAAGCAGAATCCTGGTTGGTAATCATGAAGTTGTTTTGTTAATATAGTGTTTTTAGTTTAAAGAACTATAGATTGTTTGACAATTAGGGGGTGTTTTGAAAAAAAGCACTCCCTTTTTTTCTTCTTTAAAGGAATTTACATATGAAAACATGGATCATTAGAATAATGAAAAATTTAATTGTATTTATGCTGTTGTTTTGTATGCTTTCTTGTACACAGGAGAGAAGAGAACGACATATGGTTTCTTTTATAGTTAAAGACTTGGAAAGATATCCAATGGGTAAGAATTCTTATTTGATTGTAAATTCTAAAGATGTACCAATATGGTATAATCGCATTAAAGGTTCATATTGGGTAGGTCCTCTTTATGAGGATTTGATACAATCTCCTTTTGGATTCTCTTTTTCTAGTGGAAATGTATACAAAATTGCAGCTAGTGAGAATGTATATATGTTTGATAAACATATGAAAAGCAAAGATACTATCTCGATTTGTTATGCTGTTCGGGATTCTGTACCAATTGTTAATTCTGAAAATGCTAGTGATACGATGTTTATCAATAAAACTCCATTTATTAATTATACCAAAAGAGCAAGGATGTATAAAAGACATCGAGATAGTGTTTGGGTTAATTATCAACCCGATACGCTTGTAATGCCTAAAATTAAACGAGATACATTAATAGAAAAATAATATAGTTTATCGTCTTATGAAAAGATTTATAATACTTGTAGTATTCAAGGATGGAGCAAATGCGGACGTGGAGTATTTCTATGATGCCAATGGCGCATTGGTCAAGGACTTGAACAAGGGCATCAGCAATATAGAATATGATATTCTTGGTAACTTGAAGTGCATCACTTTCTCTAATGGCTTCAAGACGGAATATATCTATGATGCCGCTGGATACAAGCTAAGAACCACCCATGAATCAGCCGTAACAAATACGACTGACTACATCAGTAATTTTATATTCGAAGATGGCAAACTGGATAAGTATCTCTTTGATGGTGGTTATTGCTATATTTAATTTGCAAAAACAATTATCGAAATGATGAAAAAAATATGTTTTAATACTTTTGTTATGTATACATTTTTATATGTTATTTTCCCAATTGGTATATTGGATGCTGGATATAAACTATGGAGATTTATACTATATAGGCGAATCATTGTTTAGTCCTACTAAGATAGGATATGATGCGGTGGAGAGCTTATATAACCAGATTATGTTTGGTATGTATTATAGTATTTTGTCATCAATTATTTTAATTTTATTGATTTGAAAATATTACAAAAAATGATGTTTACAATGAATAGAAACCTGCTTTTTACAAGCTTGATGTTATGCTGTAGTGTAATGGCTATATCACAACAAGCCAAACTTTCTTGCTTCACCAATAATCTTATAGTTGGTGATAGTATCCGTTATGACTTAGTGGATATAGAAAAGCTCTGTATCCCAGAGAATGATGAATCGACATGGGATTTCTCAAATCTTAAGTATTTGGGAAAGGAGAGAGAAGTGTCCTTCTATGGTAAGGATTCTGCAAAGGTTAGGATGATAGGGCAAGACGAGATGCTGGATTTCGTGCAAACTACAGCAGGCTTGTACTTGTCTCAGATACAGACATCCCTTGTGAAGATAGATTTCGTTGATACTTTTGAGTATCTTCGCTATCCCTTTGTTGCTAATGACTCCTTAGTGTGTAACATCAAAGGGCACGGAACTTATAGTTCAAAGATAAATTTTGTTCTGAGGGGAATAAGTAACACTAAGGCTATTGATATTGGAAAAATCATCCTTCCAGACAATGAATCTTTGTCCAATACCTTATTAATCAAGAGGAGTGTTAATGGAGTCATTATTCCTTTGAATGATAGCACGGAAGTAATGCCTAATGCCGAAAAGATGCAGTTGGAGGTTAATTCTTATGATTGGTATGCCCAAGGTTATCGCTATCCTGTGTTCAAGATATTGCTGGCATCTTTGAAAAATGCCAATCGAGAAATCTTGCAGAGAAAATATGCTTGCGTGGCCAATGTTGAGTGCTTCGAAAAGTTGGAAGATTCTGAAAATGAAAAGTTGCGAGCTGGGCAGCAAGGTAAGGAAACTCAAGAGCCGAAGACGTCTTCTCATATCACCTATCACGTAACGATTTCGGGTAAGCAATTGCACATAGCATATTCCTTGTCCTCAGACAGTCAGCTGCGGTTCGTGCTCAGTAACACATCAGGTATGCTCTTGAAGTCATTCAACCAGTATCAACCAGCAGGTGATGGATATGAGCAAGTAATAGATTTTGGCAATTTGCCACGAGGTGAATATGTCTTATATATTAATGTAAACAATCAGAGACTTTCAGAGAAAGTCTCCGTTGAGTAATTTAACTATAATAATGCGTTTCTTATGAAAAGTTTTATTTTCTATGATTTCTATTCAATACTGCAAAGGAGTAATAAAAATATACTCTGTTTGTTGGTGATAGTTTTGTGCAATATTCAATTTTCATTTTCCCAAGAAAACTCTTTGAGCATAGACAAGCTGTTGCCAGATTTTAATCATCTGACTCCAGAGGCAGCTTCATTAGGGAAATATGGAACGATTGCGATGACAGAATATACAGGTACCCCGAACATTAGAATACCATTGCTTGAGGTGAAGTCTGGTGACGTATCATATCCAATAGAACTATATTATGATGCCTCTGGAATAAAAGTGGAGCAAAATGCGACTTTCGTAGGCTTAGGATGGAACTTAAGTTGTGGTGGCTATATAAAACATATTGTTTGTGGACACGATGATTTCTTGCAAACACCGAATAGTCCCCAAAGTTATTTTGAGAGCAACTTTCATGTATATTCATCTTATAGTCCTTTTTATGCACATTATATAGCTAATATGGGAATGGTTGTGTCTGGCTCATCAACAGTTGTAGGAATGCCACCTGGAAATGAAAAGTACTATTTAATGTATTCTGATCTAGTCAGGGGATTTTATACTCCAGATGTTTTCCAAGGTAATTTTTGTGGAAACTCAGTATCGTTCTATATTGACAGGGAAAGGAATGTGGCAATCCCATTGGATGAGAACACTAGCAAGTATAAAATTGTTATTTCTGATTTTCAATATCATTATCCTGCAAATATTACATTGACAGATGATCATGGTATCACCTATGAGTTTGAGGCTTTTAAGGAAGATTCGAATAAGGATTCATATTTTTTGACTCATATATACGGATTGGATGGAAAAAATGGTAAGAGCCATATAGAACTCCAGTATGTTCAGCATTTTATGAATTATAGTAAAGGTATGGGAAGCGTAAAGACCTTTTATTCAGAAGCAAAGCTTGATGAAAAAAGCAATTATCCCAATGATATAGGAGGCCAAATGATGTCGCTTATGGGTGAGAATAAAACGTATATTAATACAACAGGTGATCCTTCTGGATTTTTTTACAAAGTATATCCTTCCAAGATAATCACTTGTCGTGATTCTATCAGTTTTAGCATAGCAGATAGAATGGATTTAGATGGTGCAAAATCAATTGCCGGCATTGTAAGAAAATCTACTGTTAGGGGCAATGTTCTTGACAGAATATCTTTTAGTTATGATTATTTTAAAGAATCTTCTCCTCAGAATGGAACTTCTGGTAAACGTCTGAAACTTACAGGGGTAAAGGTTAACTCTAAAATATATGAGCTGGCTTATGAAAATTCAGAACTGCCTTCTCCTAGAAGCCTTTCTCAGGATTACTGGGGATATTTTAATGGTATTGATAATGGTCGTACATTATGTGGCTCGCCAAGGTATAGCTTACAAGGTGAATTGGTGAACCCCGTATCTTATCTGGGTAATGCCAATCGTTATGCATCGGAAAAATATTCTAAGGTAGGAGTGTTGACTAAACTCACATATCCAACAGGCGGCTATTCATGTTTTGAATATGAGCCTAATCGTTTTGATGACGAATATTACTATCCGGATGCAGCCGATAGGTTTGTTGTTTCTGTTGTTGGGTGTAGTGCCAATGCTTATGGTACTGGAGGATTTAGTCATCAAAAGAAGGAAATCACAGTGACGGAAACAACAGAATATAGCTTTCGTGTTTCTTTGTATACCCCAGACTTGCAAAGATATACAGCAAAAGCTTGTTTGAAAAATGAGGATACAGGTGAGATTATTAAAAGCTATTCAACTTCTGATTTTTCGATTGGAAGTCCGTATGGCAACACCATGCGATTGACATTGGCTCCAGGAAAATACTCTTTGGAGGTTGAGGTGCCGGAGTGCAAAGGTTCTTCGATACCTGTGGCAGAATGTTCCTTAAGTTATCAGATAGTAAAAGTAAGTGATACTTCTGGAAGAGAAAAAGGAGGAATGTCACTTGGCGCAGGTTTACGAATTAAGAATATCAAAAATTATGATTCAACTAATGAATTGCTTGGTGAAACCAGATATGAATATCAAAACGGCAAGTTGTTGATACCTACACAAAGATTGGAAAAACATTTTGTGGATTATTCATATATTGGTGTAAATGATCATGTGGAAAAATCCGTAAATGTTGCTTTCGATTATGCAAGTTCTGAACCAAGTTATTCTTACATATGCTCGTTGAGTAATCCGGCAATGGTTGGCTATTCTAAAGTCACTAAATATGACTTAGATTCTTCTGGCATGTTGTTGAAAAAGACTTTGACAGAGTATTATAACCAAGGGTATAGTCTGGACAATAGTATCAATGCGAGGGTTAATAATGCTTTCTTTTATAATCCGAAGGGTTATTTGAATGGAAAAATAAAAAGTGAAACGGTGTTTTCTACAGATGGCATGCCTTTGCGTAAGTTGGAGTATTCGTATGATAAGAAAGAGTTGGGATATGCTTTGTTTCCAAAATGTGTGCCTACTCATCTGCCAAGTCGATACCTAACAGTAGGGAAATTTGATTTAGCTATATTGAGGAAACCTATAGAATGGTGTTATCTTACAAGGGCAAAAGAAATCAATTATGAACAGGGAAAAGTCAAGCTCGCCAAAGACATAAACTATTCGTATAATCAACAAAATATGCAAATATCGTTAGAAAATATTGCAGATGAGTATGGGAAACAAACGGCTGCTACGTATTATTGGTATCCGTGTGATGATAAATCAGCAGGCTCGGCTTTACTTGTTGACAAGCATTGCATGAGCAAAATCACAGGGCAAGAGTTCTATCGTAATGGTACTTTTACTGGAGGCGGACGATATGATTTTACACAATCAAATGGATTGCCTGTAATAAATAAGTGCTATTCGATAATTTCAGACAGATCATTAGTATTGGAAGCTACTATAGATGCCTATGATGAGCATGGTAATATATTGCAATATGAGGGAAAGGATGGTGTGCCTGTAACATTGCTATGGTCTTATAATTATCAATGTCCTGTTATGAAAATCGTAGGGGTGACCTATGCAGAAATGAAAGGTCTCTCAAGTTATGTCGCATCATTGGGTGGTCGGAATTACTTATCAAAAAGTATGCTGCTGTCTATTTATGAGGCTGCGCGAAATAAGGGATGCCAAACGACTGCTTATGTGTATGATGAACGTTTGAATATATCGTCTGTCATCAATCCAAATGGATACGAAACGAGTTATTCCTACGACTCGGAAGGCAGGTTGGAAAGCGTTAGAGATCATATTGGTGTTTTGCATGGATATTCATATAATTTCAAACAAAGATGAGAATAATAAGAATTGTAAGTATGTTGCTTCTTCTTTGTGCCTTGACCATTTCTTCCAAGGCACAAAGTCCTACTCAAAACTATGTGATGAGTAAGGAGGTGCTTGACGTGGACGGAACTCACGCCATAACGACTGTTACGTATTATGATGGTTGGGGTTATCCTGTAGAGACGGCAACCAATGGTCTTGGTGGTACAGGAAAGTATGCCTATGCATTACTGGAGCATGATGCACTTGGTAGGGAAAAGCAAAGCTGGCTTCCTGGAACGCAGAAGGATGGTTGCTCTTTCGTGACCCCTTCCGAACTGTCCTCCTCTCTCATAACCTTTCATAAAGACCGGAATCCGTACTCTGTGAATAGTTATGATGCCTTGGATAGACAGGTCTCAACATTGGGAGCTGGGGAGTCATGGTTCACTGCGAAGAAGTTTGTGGAGCAGCGTTACTGTTCGAATGAAGCGAGCAGTGTTAAACGATACCAAGTGAGTGAATCGGGGGCGTTATTGGAAAATGGCTATTATGCAGCCAAATCCCTTTCTATGTTGGAAGAGACAGATGAAGATGGAAAAACTAAGCAGACCTTTAGCGATTTATTTGGTCATAAGGTGTTGGAACGTAGGGATGGAAATAACGACACCTATTATATATATGACAATATCGGTCGGCTTCGCTATGTACTTTCTCCGTCTTATCAGGAATATTCAGATTTGCAAAAGTTTGGCTATGAGTATCGTTATGACAAATATGGCAGATGTGTATGGAAACGTCTGCCAGGCTGTGAGTATCAACAAATGTGGTATGACGCAGCCGACAACTTGATGTTCTCGCAAGATGGCGAACAACGTAAGAAGGGGTTGTTCGTGTTCTACCTCTATGACAAAATGAAACGCGAGGTTCTCATGGGTACGACAACCAGCATGAATGCCTTATGCACTTCTGCTTTGGCGACTTATGGAGAGCAGTTCTCGGGCTTGTGCAACAGCGGCTATACCCCATTGGGAAACTTAGGTCTTGGGAATGAACAACTTCTAAGTGCCAAGTATTATGACTGCCATAGTTTTTTGAATCGTCAGATGGTCAAGAACCTGACCTCGAAAAGTTTGTCAGCGAAGACTTCCGGTTTGCAGGAATCCTACAACATTGGCTCACAGACAGGTATTGTGACACGAAACACGGATGGTGACCTCTTGGCTTCCGTGTCCTACCATGACTTGCGTGGGTTGGTCGTTGAGTCAATGCAGATCAAGCCTGATGAAGTATTTTTGAGGCAATCCATCAAGTATAGTTTTACAAGAAAACCAATTGAAGTCAAGGTGGAATTGACGAAAGGCGACATGACAAAGAATGTTACTCAGCTGTATGTTTATAATCCAAACAATGATAAAATCGAGACAATGACAATACAAGTTGGAAATGTAACAAGGACAGTGGCATCGTATAGCTATGATGACATCGGAAGGCTCGTCTCTGTCAATCGAAGCGGCAACGCTGGCAGCGTGCATTACGCCTACAATATCCGCAACTGGCTTAAGGAGACGAAGTCTGACAGATTCAAGCAGAATCTGTATTATGAGTCCACAAAGGAAAATCCATGTTTCAATGGCAACATCAGCCGTATGCAATGGCAATCAAGCAAGGACAATGTGCTCCGTGGCTATGACTTCACCTATGATGGCTTGAACCGCTTGGAGGAATCTACCTATGGCGAGGGTGCGGACATGAGCCAGAGCAAGAACCATTACTCCGAGCATGTGTTGTCATATTCTCCGAATGGCTCCATCGAGCGATTGCAGCGATATGGCAAGAAGAACAATGGGACGTTTGGTCTCATTGACGACTTGACGTATGCGTATAATGGCAATCAGATCAAGTCGATTTCAGACAAAGCAGGTAGCTTACTCTATAATGGTTCCTTTGATTTCAGGGATGGAGCCGATGCGGACGTGGAGTATTTCTATGATGCCAATGGCGCATTGGTCAAGGACTTGAACAAGGGCATCAGCAATATAGAGTATGATGTCCTTGGCAACTTGAAGTGCATCACTTTCAACAATGGCTTCAAGACGAAATATATCTATGATGCCGCTGGATATAAGCTAAGAACCACCCATGAATCAGCCGTAACAAATACGACTGACTACATCGGTAGCTTCATATTCGAGGATGGTAAGTTAGACAAGTATCTCTTCGATGGTGGCTATTGTTCCTTCTACAATAGCCAGAATCCAACTTTCCATTATTACGAGAAGGACCATCTTGGCAGTGTAAGAATGGTTGTGAATGAGAATGGCACAATAGAGCAGGTGAACCATTATTATCCATTCGGAGGGGTATATGGCGACTTGTCATACAAAGGCGAATACCAAAAGAGCAAGTATATAGGCAAAGAGTTTGACCACATGTATGGATTGGATTGGTATGATCATGGGGCAAGAATGTATGATGCTGTTAGATTGGCTTGGGATAGAGTGGATAATAAAAGTGAGGCATTTTATGCCGTAAATTCATATAACTATTGTTTAGGTAATCCAATTCTTAAAAAGGATATGAATGGAGAAGCACCTGGGGATTTCTTTGAAACCATGGATGAAGCTGCTTATGATTTTGGTATGTTTTATAACGGACAATCTATAAGGCGAAATAGAGAATTTGGATCTGTTATTTATGAAGTATGGGACAAAGAAAAGGGCAAGGGATATTCTTATAGTAAAGCTGCTGTGGGGAAAAATCATAGTTCTGTCTTTCCGAATATGCCAAGTAAATTTAATAAAATTGTGGCCGAAGCTCATACGCATGCTGCATATTCTAATGATGAATTTTATGATGATGTCTTTTCCGGAATAAGAAATTCTAATGGTGAATTGAAAACTAATAAAGAAAGAATGAATGACAAAGGTATATACGATATCGGTATTGCAAATAGACATAACCGAACTTCGTATTTAGTAACTCCTAGTGGCTCTTTGCAAAAGTATAATCCTCAAAATGGAACAATACTCATATTAAGTAATCAGATGCCAAGTGATCCGAATGATCCAAATTGCTTGAATGACAATTGTGTTTATGGCATTTTAAGGGAGAATATGTCAAAAAATGATTTTAATCAATTAATAAATTATATATATAATAATTGGTAGAGATGGAAAAAATAATAAAGTTTTTTGTGGCTTGTTTGTTCTTTATAGCAGGTTGCTTTTGTAATTTTTTGTTTGTCAAGTATTCGTCTGAAAACAAAATATCAAAGAAATGTATAGAATACAGTTTTGTAGGATATTATACTGATTCGCTAATTCCTGATAATTATAGGGAAAGACTTTCTGGTATTAGTTATGATAATAATGCTGATCCGTATGGAGTCTACAATCATAAAAATGGTGTTATATCCAATTATCGGTTGGCTGGTATCATTGCTAAAAATGTCTTGTCAAATATTTATGGGGAAAAGCAAATCAATTCAGAACTTCCCTTGAAAATTTCTTTGATAAATAATAGATTCTGGCAAATAGAAGGTTCGTTGCCACCAAATATGACAGGTGGTACAGCCATTATCGTGATTAAAAAAGATGATGGGCAAATACAATATATTCGCCATACAAAATGACGGTTGGGTATTTATAGATTTAATTTGCCCCTTCCAATAAGGGTACGGAAAAACAAGATAAAGTTTTTGCAACATGAGACAAAGTGTATATGAAGGAAAATATGTAATTTTGCAGCATCAACTAATAATTTTAATATAAAAGAATGAATGTTCG
>ERZ1023674.273-NODE-273-length-13577-cov-39.700562_pt1 | contig 13577 bp, 13 predicted proteins | sample MGYA00380343_ERZ1023674 | MGnify/ENA primary metagenome ERZ1023674 (study PRJEB33179, sample SAMN07448985) | human gut metagenome | biome: Human-gut; feature: Human associated habitat; material: Faeces | host: Homo sapiens | place: India: Bhopal | collected...
ATTGCTACTTTCATAATCGAATCTTTTAATTTATAAAGTTGTTATAAGTGAATCTACGGATGAGCCAGATGCACATTCCCTGCCCGATGATTCCTCACCTTTCTGACGGCCGGAAACTGCTTATCTTCTCAAATCCGCTGCAAAGTTAAGACTTTTTCTACAATATCAAGCATAAAATTCCAAAAATTATTGCTTTTTGCTGCATTTTTATTATTTTCGCTTACTTTTCTGTAAGAATCTGCATAAAAACGGAGAAAAATAGTTGCAATTACGTTTAGTAGTTCAAAAGAAAAACAGCCAAGAAAAATCCAAGGAACTTATAATTTTTTATAAAAAGAACAACATATTACACCTTTTCTTGCGTAATCTAGGATTTTTTGCTACCTTTGCAGGAAAAGTACAATATAAGTATGAAGCACAGTATAGGTATCATCACACTGGTCTTCCAGATGACAAACGCAAAGTAAATAAAAGACTTTGATTTTAAATAATTGTATAAGAGAGCATTAAAAATGGAACAAAAAGAAAAGAAACAGAAATCTCAAGCTGCAGAGAATCAGGCATCCTGCCCACCGCAGCAGCCAGCTAGTCCACATCCTTTCATTTCTGTCATACCACTGGCAGTACTTATCGCCCTCATCGTCCTGGTTGTCAAACTCTTCCCAGACAATGCCCTGGCTGGTGCCTCCCAGGTGGCCCTTATGATAGCCACAGCCGTATGTGTGGCACTCGGCATGGGCATCTATAGGATGAAATGGAATATCTTTGAAGAGATGATCAAAAAGACGGTGGGCGATGCCGGAGTATCTATCCTGATCCTGCTGCTCATCGGAATGATGTCAGCTACCTGGATGATCAGTGGCGTAGTACCTACATTGATATATTATGGCGTACAGATTATGTCACCAACCTTTTTCCTTCCCTGCGCATGCATCATCTCCAGTATCATTTCTGTGATGACGGGAACCTCATGGACCACCATTGCCACCATTGGCATTGCCCTGATGGGAATCGGAGATGCCCTGGGAATACCAGCCCCTTACACGGCTGGAGCTATTATCTCCGGTGCCTATTTTGGTGATAAACTCTCGCCAATGAGCGATACCACTGTCCTGGCTTCGAGTATAGCAGGAGCGGATCTCTTCTCACATATCCGCTATATGCTCTACACCACCATACCAAGCATCCTGCTCTCACTGGTACTCTATCTTATCATCGGTCTCTGCTATGATTCCAAGCCAGTGGATATCAGCCAGTATCTTACCGGTCTGAGCCATGGATTCAATATCTCTCTGTTTACCATGCTCGTTCCGGCTTTTACCGGATGGCTCATCTACCGAAAGACGCCATCCCTCATCACCCTTCTGCTTTCTGCCCTCTCTGCATGCATCTGTGCCCTCATTCTCCAGCCGGAAGTACTTGTGGGGATAGCAGGCGAAGACTGTATTTCTGCCAAAAGCCTCTTTCAAGGAATCATGACCACCTGCTATACCCATACCCAGGTAGATTGCGGTATGGCGGACATCAATGATCTTGTTGCCACCCGAGGCATGGCTGGCATGCTCAATACCATCTGGCTCATCCTCTGTGCCATGTGCTTCGGATCATGCATGGTAGCCAGCGGCATGCTCCACGCCATCACCCACATGCTCCTGAAAAGCATCCACAGTACCATCTCGCTTGTCTGCAGTACCGTGACATCAGGCGTCTTGCTCAATCTCGTAATGGGTGACCAGTTCCTGAGTATCATCATGAATGCATCTATCTACAAGGATGAATATGCCGAACGAGGTTACCGACCTGAACTCTTGAGCCGAAGTACAGAGGATAGTGCTACCGTGACGAGCGTGCTGGTTCCATGGACTGCCTGCGGTATGACGCAGAGTACAGTTCTTGGCATCCCGACTCTGGTCTATCTCCCCTTCTGCTTCTTCAACATCATCAGTCCTTTGATGAGTTGTCTGGTTGCCATTCTGGGCTTCGTACCCAACCCACAACCCAAGGAAAACAAAGCATCTGTAGCAGAAGAGTCTGATATCCATTAAATATATAGGAGATTCATAGATATAGGAGACTCATAAAAATGAAAAAAGATTCAAAAGGAAACCAAGCAAAATATGTAGAACTCAATTTGTTTCCTGAGGAGATAGAGGATCATCAGAAAGACTCTATCTCTTCAGAAAGCAAGGAAAACCATACTCCTTCAGACAAAGAGTATGATTTGACAGATTTGTTTGAAAGACTTTCCCAATCAGCTTTCCGCAGCCGTTTCCATCTCTCGAAGAAGGATAAGGAATATATTGCAGAAAAGGGGTTGGCTACCATCCGTAAGCATGCGGAGGATTTCGTTGCCAAACGCCTTGCTCCTGCAGTGATTCCCAATGACGGCAAGCAGACGCCGATGAGAGGTCATCCTGTATTCATTGCCCAGCATGCTACTGGCTGCTGCTGCCGTGGTTGTTTCTTCAAATGGCATCATATACCTGCCGGAAGACAGTTGACAGAAGAAGAACAGCAATATGCAGTGGCGGTACTTATGACTTGGATAGAAAAGAGTGCTGGATAATAGAATTATGCTTGAATTTTATCATTTATCTTCTACCTTCCAATCCTTGATGGTATGCGTCTCCACATCAAAATTAATGCCCACCTTCACAATTGGCAGACCGCAGAGGGCGAAACGCTTCGCATACTCCTTCAAGTCTATCTGTTTCATTGCCACATCAGCACTTTGGTTTAGTTTCAACTCAAAGAGGTAGAGATGGGTGGCAGTACGGAGCACCATATCGACACGTCCCTTTGGCGTGTGAACCTCCACATCCACATAATTGTCGAGGATGGAGAAGATGACATACATCATCTGCTGATAATGCCCCTCATAATCCGTATTGTCGCAATAAGGAATCGTGCCGAGATAAGTCTGGAGCATTTCCAGAGCCTCATCTATCTTGTTATGACGAATGGCGGCAGACATCTTGGCGATTGTGGTGGTACCCTTCACCGTATTCATACCTATATAATAAGGTAAAAGGCTACGATACAAGCCTACACGAATCTCCTTGTTCGGTATGTCCAAGAGATAGAGTTCCGTCTCTGGGTCATAGCCCTTGATGGTGATGTAGCCACTCTGATAGAGCAACGGCATGATGGTGGTCATCTTCTCGGTTGGAGCATCAAACTCCGACTTATCTGCCTCACAGCCGCCAATTTCAGATGGCATTACCTGGAACTTGTTGAGCATGTTGATCAAGTAAGTTGGCGTGCCTGAGGCAAACCAATAGTAATCCAAATTGCCATTTGTCATGGCATTGAGCAAGCTGAATGGATTGAATACGTCAGGCGAGACATCTGCAAAATGATAACCATCATAGTACTCTCGAAGAGCCGCAAGCGTCTCTTCTCTCGTCTTGCCCAACTTCTCGCCCAAAGCATCAACATCTGCCGACATTTGGGTCACCAGTTCTTCCTTGGTGATACCACAAATTCCCGCATACTGAGGCAGCATGCTCACATTCGTGATATTATTCAGTTCGCTAAAGATACTCATCTGCGAAAACTTGGTGATGCCCGTCAAGAAGACAAAGCGGAGATAAGGCTCGCACATTTTCAATGGACTATAGAAATTGCGCATAACGTTGCGAAGAACCTGCAAGGAAGTATCCTCGTGTACTACATCCAACAAAGGAGCATCATACTCATCTATGAGCACGACTACTTGCTTGCCTGTCTTTCGATAAGCAGTCAGAATCAAATCGGTCAGACGATTATTTGCTCCATTCTGAGGTGTTGTAATACCATACGTATCCTCTTTCGTTGCCAATTGATAGCCCAAATATTCTTCCAACTCCTTCTTTTCCATATGCTTACCACCCGACATGTCAAAATGCAGCACAGGATATTCCGTCCACTCCTGCTCCAGTTTTTCGATGGCAAGCCCTTTAAACAAATCCTTCTTACCCTCAAAATAGCTTTGAAAAGTTGAAGTCAATAATGACTTACCAAAACGGCGCGGTCGGCTCAAGAAGAAATAACATCCACCAGAATGCGTCATTCTGTAAATGTATTCCGTCTTATCAACATAGAGCTTATCTTCTTTTCGAATTCGCTCAAAAGTTTGGATTCCCACAGGGTATAATTTTAATGCAGCCATCTTACAATATGCTTTAAGTACTTATATTTGGGGACAAAGATACAAAAAAAAAATCATAGCTGCAAAGAAATTCCCATTTAGTTTGCGATATCTAACAATAATCACTGATAATATAAAAATCATCTGAAAAATTTGGCTATTCCAAATAAAATGAGTAACGTTTTCAAAACGTAAAAAGCCAACCCATCATTACCTTTTACTACAACCTCATGTTCATTACATCTGTATATGTCTTTATATTCTGGCGGGAGGATAATATTACCCCTCCTATCCAATAGACCAATTGAACATTTCTGAAAAGCTGAATATCCTCCGTTATTTCAGATGGATGGTCTGTGTTTTGCCCAGGATGCCTGTTAGCACGGCGATTCCATTGTCACGAATCTCCACCTTCTCATATTTGGCATCAACAATCACTTTTCCTTTTAATGTCATAACACCCCAATGTCTGGGTATCTGTTCAAAGGCGCAATAGGCACCGACAGGTTGCGCTATATGGTGGTAGAGAGGTGGCACGATAACTTTACCATCAACCTTTAAGCCCCATTTCTTTCCGGCCTGATACAATTCCACATGACCTGCCTCTGACTTCTCATGCAAAAGCAGCAACTCACTTGCTTCCATTTCCTTCTTCTGTAACATGGCCTCTTGATAGTATTTCTTGCCAATCCGAGGCATGACAAAATTCAAATCTTCATTTTCATTCTTTGGCTGATTGCACCCTATATAGGTCTTCTTCAAATTTGAATCCACCAGGTAGTAGTCCTGGTTGCTGTCCATGACAACAATACGTTCACCATACAGAATGGCACATAACCAATACACATGCTCGTAATCATTACGCAGGAAACACACATTCCTGCTCTCTTCATTACCCATGCGCATCTTCCCTTCACTACCCTCATAATAGTACCATACTTGACAAGCGGTAGCAGAAAGTCTGGATCTGTATATCATATAATACCCATAATTCTGAAAATCATATTGTGAAGGACGATAGGGCAAAGAAAATTCTTCTTGGGTTCGAGACATGAAGATGTCGTTATATTCTATAAACTCCCATCCTTTGATGTTGACAATCTGAGGAGCCCCTGCTACGTTAGTGCCGTCGTCGATGACAGTTTTTGCCAACAGGTCGTAATAGCATATCGCCTTTCTGCGAGGCCGGTAGAACAGGATGTTGCCATCCAGCAGTTTCATGTCATAGTAATCGCCTGGCTCCAGTACTTGTTCTCCTTGTCGGTTCACTACCGTCATCTTTCCATCAGGCAGCTTGATGATGGCAAACTCCCCTTTGCTATCCACAAACTCACGATACTGTATCGTTTGGAGCAATTCCTCATGGCTCATCACCATCATCATTTCCGAGTCTGGATGAATCTGAATACAGTCTTGCTTCTCGTTCATCAGAAAAAACTCTCTTTCCTTGGCTGTCTCCTTTTTCTTGCCAACTTTCAGCTTTCCTTCAAACATCGCATTCCAGTTCCATACCTGCGAAGGCAACCCGAACACCCGATACAGTCCCACATTATCTATAATCACGCAGTTCTTCTTTCCTTTGGCTACTCGCAGTCCTCGTCCCACCATCTGCAGGTACTTGGCAAGCGACAATGTAGGTCGAGCCAACTGTACAAACTCCACATCCGGGCAGTCAAATCCCTCCGAGAAAATGTCCACATTCACCAGCACTTGGATGTCACCTTTCTTGAAGGCTTCAATGTCTTGCTGTCTTTCCGTGGCAGGAGTCTTCGAGTCTATGGCAATGGCTTTCACGCCATGTTCCTGATACAGTTTTGTGATTTTCTGAGCATGACTGATATTGATAGCATACACGATGCCTTTTCTGTCCTTACCAAATTCTTCCAAGCTCCGATAGAGCCTTTCGATGCTCGGCTTCTTATTCAGCAACATATCCATTTCCTTGTTCTGGTAGTCACCATCTGCTCCTCGCTTCTGCAAGGAGTCAATGAGCCGTTGCGTCACACCATCCGACTTGATGCTCACGAAATCGTATGTCGCCAATCTTCCCTTGCTGATAAACTCAGGAACACCCCACGACTGCACCAACACATCAAACAGGTCAGTAAATCCCTTACCGTTCAATCGGCAAGGTGTAGCCGTCAGTCCCAGGAACTTAGCCTTCGGGAATCTCTCCCACATCTCCTTATAGGTCTTGGCAAGCGCATGGTGCGCCTCGTCAATCACTATCATTCCTGGTTCTTCCTCTATCTCGTCATAGTGTCTCATCAGCCACTGGATGGACATCGCCTTGACGGATGACAACAGAGAAGAGGTAGCTGAGGAATAAGAATGGAACTTCCTTACGGTTTCATCAATTTGGGATACCAGCTCCCTTCTATGGGCAACAATCCATACTTTCGCCTTAGGATTAGCTCTCACGAAAGAGTCTATGACTGCTGTAAGCAGATAGGTCTTACCTGTTCCCGTAGGCATCTGTGCCATCACGGAACGGTGAAGGCACAAAGCCTTCTCTATCCGTGCTTTCATATCCTCTTGGTAATCAAAAAGTTCTATTTTCTTCATTCTAAAGAAATTATTTCTTCAATAATTAGTCTTCAAAAATCAACACTTAACATTCATTTCTTTTCTTCTTCATGCTCTTGGCTTTCCTCAGCATAGCAGCCAGGTCATACTCAATCTTTCTCCAGTCCAATTGAGGTTGCCCGAATCGCTTGCCCAATACACCAGCATGAGCAAAGCAAGCCTCCACCTGCTCCTTATAGTTACCGCGCTCTGGCTTCCAATATTTTTCCACCAAAGCAGTAGCAAAGTCCTCATGCGTGGCTGCATACATCTATCTTGATTACGTTCATATTTTTAAATTAAAATTAAATATTGTTATATTTTCGCCGTATCGGTTGACTATTTCAATTAATCTCATTATCTTTGTCAACCAAAAGATTAAAAGATTAATTATGGAACTGAAAGATATATTTTCTAAGCGACTGCGCAACGCACGTCTGATGCGAGGCTTGTCCATGCAACAACTCTGTGTGATGATGAATGATATTGTCACCAAACAATCCGTGTCCAAATACGAACGAGGCGAGAGTATGCCAGACAGTACCATTCTCATCGCATTATGCAAAGCCCTGAACATTTCCCCCGACTATCTGTTTCGTGAAAATCGTTCAGCTCTCAATAATGTTCATTACCGCAAACTAACTCGCCTGAGTGCTAAGGAAGAGAAATCCATCAATCTCATGGTGGAAGATACCATTGAACGCATCAATGAAATAGAAGATATTTGTGGCATCGAAAGACATTTTGATGCTTCCTCCTTTACTTGCCAAGTTAAGTCTTTAAATGATGTTTTTTGCGCAGCAACTAAGCTACGCACCGATTGGAATATTGGCAATGCCGCCATTACAAACGTCATCAACATATTAGAGACCAATGGTATCATTGTGGTAGAAGTAGAAGCTACTGACGCTTTCTCTGGTCTCAATGGCACATTGGAAAATGGAACTCCTGTCATTGTCATTAACAAACAGATGAGCACCGAACGTAAACGTTTCACTGCGCTCCATGAATTAGGCCATGCATTGCTTCATTTTCCAGAAGATATGGATGAAAAGGTGGAAGAACAATACTGCAATATATTTGCCAATGATGTGTTGATGCCAAGACAAACTTTCCTTCAGTCTATTGGCGAAAAACGCCACGACATAGCTTTAGTTGAGTTGAAAAACCTTCAATCAGAATTTGGAATATCCGTTGATGCCTTGATGTATAAGGCGAGATATCTTGATGTCATATCAGAAAATCGCTATACAACCTATTGGAAGAAGAAAAATTTCGATTCCAATTTCAAATCACAGGTAGAGAAGAGCAACATTGATGACGAGCACAGCACTAGATTCGAGAACCTTATCTATCGTGCCCTGTCAAGTGGCTTGATTACAGAATCCAAGGCTGCCGTCTTACTCAACAAAACGACAGAGGAAGTTTTAAATAATTTCGTTCTTGCCTAATGGAAATAGTAATCAGCGATACCAATATATTCATAGACTTATGGAATATTGGACTTTTGGAACGATTCTGTGAGCTTCCTTTGTCTATCCACACCACCGACTTTATTATCGGCGAGCTAAAGACACAAGGTGTTAAAGATGCGATTGCTCAATTACATCAAGAAGGAAAAATCACAATCAAAACTTTCAAAAGCAATGACAAACAAACGCTTGTATGGAACACCTAGGTTAATACAAAAGGAATTAATTGAAATTCCATGTGGCTCCCCTTCCGTCTTGTAGCGGAACCAGAATGTCAGAAAGTCTTTGTCGCTGTACATTATACTTACGTTTAAAATTACTGGCGACAAAGTTACATCATCTTTCTCAAATCACCAAATCCGTTTTTGGACGCTTACTTGCCATATTGATAACATTTAATGTTTAACATGGCGCAAAGGTAATACTTATCTTTCAAACCACCAAAATAGGGGTTGGATGCTTACAAAATATTGTTCAATATAGCTACAAGCTTTTACTTACTTGATAAGTATCAAATCAAAGTACATTAGACGAGTCTTTAATGGCTTATCAGAAACAATACCTCTATATGATTTTTCCTGCTCTTCTGTGCTGAACATAAAATCAAAACCATTCTTCTTATAAAAAGCCACAGGCACATTTTCATTATAGGCATCAACTACCAAATAACGACAACCCGTTTTATTATATGGTTCAACAAACCAGGACTTAATAAAGTCCATTACTTCTGTTCCTATATGAAGATGTTGAAATTTAGTCGAACTGGCATTTGAGACCGTAAAGGCACATACGATATCAGCCTTTGATTCCTCAAGATAATAGCAGTAAGATTTACCAAACAAGTTTTCGGCATAAGCCACAGCATCATTATGGAAGAATCCATCCAAGTCTTCATTGCCACATGAAAATGAAATAGATTCTTCCAAAATTTCTTTTGTCAATGGTGAAAACACCGTTTTGTCTGCTAAAAATCCCATAATACTAACTTTAAAATTTTGCTTTTGCCAAAATAGCCTTCATCTCAGCACGTTGCTTTGAGAAATCTATGCTACCACGCTTCTTCAATGTTTCTTCAGCTCTTTCTCTGAAAGCTAAAGCCTTGTCACCTGTCAGCATTGGGATACCACTAATTGCTAATGCCATAATCTTATCTCCTATTATTTAATTTATATAACTTGCCGCCAAAGTTACGTTTTTTTCTCGAAACCACCAAGAAATTAACAAGAAATCTGCAACTCATCAACAAATTACCACAAAAATCTGTAAACTATAAACTATTAACTATTAACTGTAAACTGCTATCCCCATGCGGTCCCATCCCGCAAAACATGGCGAGGGCTTTGATGCCCCGCCAACCTTATAGCGAAGCGGTTCCGAGCACCGGAGGGCGGTTACATCCCTTGCCCTTTTGGAAAGGGCGAGGGCTTGGGAGTGGGTTAAGGACCCTCCCCCAGGGGAGGGACAGGTGGGGCATCCACAGCACAGTAGGGCGGTTTCCCTCGAAAAAATAGTTAGATCACTTCAAACTCACTCATCGCCTCTCCCCATCTGCGTTTGATCTCCTTGAATTCATCTTCGTCAACAAAATCACGGAAGGCAAGTAACACCTGATAATAATAACCGACAGGATCAGCGCTGCTACCTAAACCTTTTTAATGTCACTCAGGGCATTGTTGTCAAAACGACAACGCTTTCTCAACATGGAAAAAGTCATGCCCTGTCTCTCTAACTCTGAGCGCAAAAATGCACCAAACTGGCGGTTAACCGCCATAAAACTTGATTTTGGCATAATTTTAATGCTAATAAATTTAAAATAAAATATATTATTGTGAAAACGGTCTGAACATGTTAAGACCGATGTTTCTATCATTTTTATATCTTTGCCGCGTAGAAAATGAACCAACTAACAATTGAAATTGATGAACGTAAGTATTTTCCATGACATGACCTGCAAGCTGCCCTTACCGGGGCTTCTTGAAGGCGTCGCCAACCTCATTCGAACCGATGAGAAGTTGGCAGTTTTCACCCGGTCTTATCGCCAGACCGGTAGCAAGACTTTCAAGAACGAAAGCCAATTATTTGCCGTGCCTTGCCTCTTCGAGGGAGGAAAAGGCAGAAGCAACATCAGACAACTCACGGGTATGTCGCTCGTGGACTTCGACCATGCCATAGGGAGTGAAGAACGAGGAGTGAAGAGTGAAGAATCCATCAGCGACGGAGAATGGAAAGCCTTTGTTGCCAAAGAACTTAACATTCTGAAGCGAAAGGCGATAGCCGATCCTCACACCCTCCTTTGTTACATCACGATGAGCGGCAACGGACTCCGCGTCATTTTCACCTATGAGATAGCCCCGGAGTTTTCGGGAGTTCCCAAGGACGAGGAAGAAGTGAAGAAGTTCGAGGCATACTACCAGCAAGCCTTCTATGCCGGCAATGCCTATTACGAGAAACTCTTGGGAGCCAAGGCAGATATGCAGTGCAAGAACATCACCCGACTGAGCGGTCTTGCCCACGACCCAGAAGTCTTTCTACGCCCCCAATCCGAAGTCATTCCCTTCACGGCAGAAGAAATCTCCACCGCAGCAACTGCCTATGTCAAGCAGAGCAAGGAAGACAAGCAGATGCAGCGCATCCAGACCTACTTCGACACCCTCATTGCGCCCCAGCTGGCGAAGGCAAAAATCGAATTCCGCAGCGGCAGTCATAACGATTATGTGATGCGAGTCGGCTACAAGCTTGCCGAACGCCGTTTTTCAAAGAAGGTCGCCCTCAGATGGGCGATGCAGAAGTTCGGGAAGGACTATTCCGACACGGAGCAAGTCATCAACTCCTGCTTCGCCAACGCTTCTCCTCACGGCAAGCAGGGAGGAGGTGGCGACAACAGAGGTGACAGCAAAACTGCAACTGTCGAGGAAATCAAGTCTTTCCTGGATGGCCATATATCCCTCAGATTCAACGAGATAACATCCCGTGTGGAATACGAAATTCCCGCAGATAACACAGATGCACACAGATTCATGCCTGTCAACGACCGCATCGTCAACTCCTTATGGAGCCAGATGTCCACCATTACCCGTGTCAACATCCAGGATATGTATCGTGTCATAGAATCAGACTATGTCCCAGTATTCAATCCCTTCAAAGAATACTTGAATAGTCTCCCACAGATAACACAGACAAGCACAGATAATGTCTCTGACGAGCCAGGGTCTTGCAAGCCTGTTGTCCTACAACAACAAAATCTGTGTCAATCAGTGCAATCTGTGGGAGAAAAGAATCATCCATCTGTGGGAGTTCAAGATAAAAAACAATCTGTGGGAGAAAAAGATTATATCCGTGAGCTAGCTCAAACCGTCCGAGTAAAGGGCGGCGAGCAGGAGCAGAAGCTGTGGCACCTCTACCTGAAGAAGTGGCTCGTCGGCATGGTGGCGAGCTGGATCTCAGAAGATGTGGTCAACAACGTCATCCTCGTACTCATCGGAGAGCAGGGAGCGTACAAGACCACGTGGTTCAACTACCTCCTTCCACCCCCACTGAAGCAGTATTTCTATACCAAGACCAACGCCAACCGCATGTCGAAGGACGACATCCTAACCCTGGCGCAGTATGCCCTCGTCTGCTGCGAGGAGCTAGACACCATGCGCCCAGCCGAACTGAACCAGTTGAAGGCAGCCGTCACCATGCCGAGCATCGACGAGCGAGCAGCCTACGCCCATTATCATGAGCACCGCAAGCACATAGCGTCGTTCTGCGGAACGGGCAACAACACCCAGTTCTTGTCTGACCCCACCGGCAACCGCCGTTGGCTGCCCTTCGAGGTGGAGAGCATCCTCTCGCCCAGAGAGCATCCTTTCCACTACGAAGGCATCTACGCCCAGGCTCTCTCCCTCTACACCAGCGGCTTCCAGTACTGGTTTACGAAAGAAGAAATCCAGGAGTTGAACCGACACAACAAGCAGTTTGAGACACCTCATCTCGAACACGAGCTGGTGGACCTGTATTTCCGCAGACCAATCGATAGCGAGTTAGGCGAGTTCATATCCGTGGCCCGAGCCCTGCAGATGATCAGCAACGGAATCAGCCAGAGGCTGAGTGCCGTGAATGTAGGCAGAGCCTTCAGCGACTTAGGCTTCAAGCGTGTACGCACCAACAGCAGCCGGGGATTCATCGTAGTCTGCCGCACGCCGGAGGAGATAAAGGCATACCAGCACCGCCTCCTGATGGATGCCGAGCCGGATTCGTCCCCCGAAGCGCCCTTCTAAGCCGTCCACCAGCGTGACACATGACACTTGTGACACCTGTTTTCATAAAAACCCTCGCGCGCAGGCAGGAAAACAGCATCTTAAAAATATAAACTAATATATAATTAGAAGAAAATAAAAAAAAGAAGAGTCACATCCGTCATCTGTCACTCATAAGTGCCATAGATAGACATCCTAACTAGCATAGATAGCCCCCGTAAGTGCCATAGATAGACATCCTAACTAGCATAGAAAGATATCCCAACTAGCATAGATAGACATCGAAACTATCGTCGATAGAAATAGTAATCATCATAGATAGAATAACATCTCACATATGCCCCACTTCCAACCAAGGCGGTATAACACCGCACAAACAATCGCAACTCTGTTGCGTAAGCAATCATCGCAAGCCCTTTAGGGCACAGGCTCTGCTTGCGATACCAAAACTCTGGCAGAGCTATAGCGTCGCCAGCTACATCCCCGCTTCCTGAGGAAGAGGGGCTTGGGGAGAAAGTGGAGCTCCCTTTGGAAAGGGAGACGGAGGGATTCGAAAAAAACTCCCTCTTTGGAAAGAGGGACGGGGTGATTCGAAAAAAACATTATCATTATGAAAATAAGAAGTTACAGCAAACAAGAGCTTGCCATGCTCTACTTTCCCGACAGTGACCCACGTACGGCAACCTGCCATTTAATGCGTTGGATCAACCGCAACCCCACGCTCCTACAGGAGCTGAAATCAACCGGCTATTACCGCAGCAGCAAGTATTTCACCACTCGCCAGGTATGCATGATCCTCGATTACCTCGGCGATCCATGATAGAAAAGTCACAAAAGCACCAAAAAGTACACATAAGTGCATGAAAGTGCCAGAAAGTGCCAGATGCCCCATCCCCGATGTTGTATCTTTGCATTGTCTTAAAAAACAAAGCGTATGTTAAGAATTTCATTGTATCAAAACAACAACGAGAAAAGTCAGGCTTACCAGAAGTGGTATCCGCGAGTAGTGGCAGAGGAGACCATCGGGCTTGACGAGTTGGCTGAGCACATGGCGAGCCACAACACGCCATTCAGCAAGGGAGCCATCAAGGGCATTCTGACCGATGCCGTAGTCTGCACCAAGGAGTTACTCCTTCTCGGCAAGAACGTCAAGTTCCCCGACCTCGCCAT
>ERZ1023674.275-NODE-275-length-13489-cov-45.394447_pt1 | contig 13489 bp, 7 predicted proteins | sample MGYA00380343_ERZ1023674 | MGnify/ENA primary metagenome ERZ1023674 (study PRJEB33179, sample SAMN07448985) | human gut metagenome | biome: Human-gut; feature: Human associated habitat; material: Faeces | host: Homo sapiens | place: India: Bhopal | collected...
AAAACTGTGTTAAACTACTTTTATTGTAGCTTGACACAGTTTAGTTTACACTCTCGCAGGCGCAGAAAGAGAGACTGCTTTGGAAAACTTCCGCAAGACATACGATATCGAAGTATTCGATAAGGGTTTGACTTACTACCGTCAGAACATCGTTGACAAGAACCTCGTAACAACAGGTCTGCCATTAATCCAGCGTAACACCATCTACCAGTTGACAGTAAACAACGTCTTCAATATTGGTGCACAGGTTCCTAATGGTGAGGATGAGATTGACAAGAAGTCTTTGTTCTACCTCAACGTAACAGTTTCTGTTAACCCTTGGGTTCTCAACACACAGGGTGTTCAGTTGGGTGACTAATCCCAATCACTTCGCTTAATCGCAGAAACAGAAAAAAGATGAATGATCCGGGGATGAACCCCATCCCCCGATCTCAAGATAATTCTTGAAACAACAATACTCTCAATCTCCCGGGGGCTACCCCGCCTCCGGGAGATTAAAAAAGAAAAAGATGATATTTGCCGCCAACAGATGGCGGGAACCCCTATCGTGCTGAATCAGCACCACTCAACAAGAAAAAAAGGATGCCGGAGGCTACCCCACTTCTTACGCCCTACGGCACACTAGATATAAGTATAAGTAAAAGAATTAATAAAACACAAACGATATGAAACATTTCATCATCAAAAACGGTTGCAAAGTGGTTTGTATCTCAGCCATCGCACTCTCTTCGCTTTCATCATGCATGAAAGACGATCTGACGAATTGTCCTGCACCTAAGGTGTCGCTCAAGTTCGATTATACATATAATGTTGAGAACGCTGATGCCTTCTCTCAGGAAGTGAAAAACCTCAACGTCTATGTTTTCGATAAAAACGGTAAATACTTCGATACCTATACGCAGTCAGCCGACAAATTCGAAACGGGTCACAGCATGGACATCACAGACTTACAGGAAGGCAAATACACCTTCGTCTGCCTGGCTCGTGACAAGAAACCTACAGGTAGCAGAGCCGACGGTGACGACGAGATGGAGTTCAGCTTCACCCAACTCACACCAGGTGTTTCTACCATCAACGACCTGCAGGAGGAAATGGGAAAGAAAGACGGAGAGGCTTCTGTCAACAACAAGAAGTTCACCGCTCTCTACACTGCCCAGACATCTCTCGACTTCAAGGGCAAAAAGGACACATCCGGCAAACTGAGTCTGATGAAATGTACCAAGACCTACCGCATCGTGATGCTTCCTTACGATAACGACCAGCAGGGATTCGTGGCAGAAAACTTCGACGTAAGAATCAAGGGTTCGGCTGCCCTCCTCGACTACAAGGGCGACAAGGTAAAGGATGCCAACGGAGTAGAACAGAACAAGCCGATTACCTACGTGCCTTACAACGAGAAACTGGTGGTGAACTCCAGCGGAAATACCCAGGTAGAAGGTGAAGAAATCGACAAGGCTCTGGTTTACGACCTGTCTTCTTCCAGAATGTTCGAGCGCAAGGACGATGTAAGCACCCGCAACACCGAAAGCACGGAGTACGATGACAAGCGAATCGTAATCACCGACAAGCGCACAGGCAAGGTAATCTTCAACCACTCACTGCCATGGTTCCTCGCTCTCTGCGGCGAGCGCACCGACAAGGGCTGGGAGGATCAGGAATACCTCGACCGCCAGGATCACTACACCCTCGTATTCTACGTTCCAAGTCCAGGTTCCGACTACCACATGGATGCTAGAATCAAGGTGAACGGCTGGGTTCTCAATCTGCAGAATGCAGACCTCGGAACCAAATAAGGAAACAGTGCTACCCACACTGTATAGAGAGAAAGAAAAGTATAAGTATAAGTAAAAGATTAAAAAGATGAAACGCTATAACTCAACTTTGACCAAGATGACACGCCGGCTAGGCATGGCTATCGCAGCCTTGCTCATGTTGAGCACAATGGCATCTTGCTCAGACCAAGATTCGCAGGCACCTGCAACTGGCGAGGAAGCTTACCTCAACCTGAGCTTCTCTACCGCCAGCAACACGACTTCCAGAGCAAGCAGAGCTGGGGACATCGGAAACAACGAGACCCAGGCTAATCCTACCGCTGAGAGCGACATTCATAGCATCAAGGTATGGGTGTTTAAATCAGGAACAGGAGCAAGCGCCAATCCGATTGCTTACAAGGAAGATAACACTCCTACTGCTGTTGGCGGTGGTACCGCCAACGGCAACTACACGCTGAACTTGAGATTCTTGCGTAAGATCAACGGTGAAGAACTCAAAAATATCGACCTCTATATTCTGGCAAACTCAGAGAGTACCAATATGGCTGATAAGCTGAATGGCAAGAATCTCCGCAGCATCACCCGTGCAGATTTGCAAAAGGCAACCTTCGATGATCCATTCGGAATTACAACAGAAGGCAAGGCTCAAACTACAGTGGTTCCAACCGGCAAGGGTCTCCCTATTTCCCGTGCCATTACCAATATAGAAATAGCCAAACACGTAGCTGATACAGAGATTGAGGCAAAGGACAAAGGAATTTCGATTCCTCTGGTTCGCGCCGTTTCCAAGCTTCACTTCTATTTCGCCCGCAAGGATGCAGCTGATGCCTTGACAGAAAATGTGAAGGTAACAAAAATTGAAATAGATGGAAACACCTTCCCAACAGAAAGCTATGTTTTCCCTGATGAAGAGGATTATGCAACTGCTGATGCCAACAAGGCTGCAACAAGCAATAAGTACGGAACTCCTTCTTATGTTTCTACTCCCCTCAAACTTGACGGTGTAGAAAATACCGGAATCAAGGCGGTAACTAATCCGCTTGCTTATCAGCGAGGAGAAACCGAAAATGCTCAGACTTATATGGACCGCATGAATAAGGAAATCGGTGAACATAACTTGAGCTATCTTCGTGAAACCAACAAGCCTATCAAAGGTAAGATTTACTATCAGTTGGCAGAAGGCGGCAGCGAAAAACATCAGGAATTCAAAATTCCATCCAGCGGCAACGCTATCCGCAACCGAGAGCTCGTAGTTTACGGTTACTTCCTCCAGGGTGGAGCCCTCTGCCTCGACTGGCAGGTAATGCCTTGGAACAAGGTAACTTCAGAAATCAGCTGGAGCAATGTAAATTGCCAGATGTTTGCTTGGCATAAATCATCTCCAAGTGCAACAAAGGGTGATGAAGAAGGTAAATACTGTCTGGTAAACTTTCCAAGATATGAAACCGACAAGCACAACTCTCTATTGGCTAAGTCATCAGGAGCAGCCTACTACATCAAGGTAGATGGTCCTACCGGACTGGTTTGGAAAGCTCATCTTACCAATACAGATGATTTTCAATTCTCCTATGGTAGTTCTATAGAGAACCAGACAAACTGCGTTTCTACAGGCATCGCCCGAACAGCTCCTTATCAGATCAAGGTAGAAGCCTTGAAACCATGGACAGAAGGAACTTCATTTGATCAGTTGACTGCTTGGGCAAAAGCAAAGGGCAGCAATCCTGTATTTACCGATCTCTATGTAACCGTATCGCTGGATGGAATCCATGAATACGAAGTGGAAATCAACCCAAACGATGCCGGAGGTATGTACAAGAACGGAAGAAAGTTCGCAGGAACCAACACCCGCATCCGTATCTTCCAGCTGCAGGCCTTCAAGGATAAAGGCTACGATGATCTTCAGAAAGAAAGTGGACATTATACTAATTATTTAAAATAAGGAGGGCAAACAATGAAAGCAATATCAAAATACTTTGCGATGTGTGCAATCGCCCTCTTAGGGCTTGCAAACACATCTTGCATGAGCGATGATATAGACGGCACACCGAGTTGCGACTACGATGTGGTGCTGGAATATAAAGTAGGCGGTTCTGCTACTGAAACCCGTGCAGCTGTTACCCGTGCAGAAGTTGAAGATGGATCGGAAAATCTCAATGAAAACAAGATCAATCGCCTCGACCTCTTCGTTTTCGATGCAACCGGAAAACTCGTCAAGAGTCTTCCTCTTACAGATACTTCCGTTCAGGGCAGTCCTACTACAGAATACAAGCACAAGAAGTTGGAAAGCAAACAGCTGAAGCGTTCAGAGATTACAGGAAACACCCTCTATCTGGTGGCAAACCTGGATAATATCAGCGGAATCACAACATTGGATCAATTGAAAGCTGCCACCATCAACAAGGCAGCCACCTTCAATCCCAAGGCAAAGCAGACTTCATTCGTGATGGATGCCAAGATGGAGGAGACGAAACAGATTGTGAACGGAACGATTCACATCCAGTTCCAGCTGAAGAGAGCGCTTGCCAAGATTCGCCTCAACGTACAAGATGACAAGGGCAAAACAGTAGCTCCTACAGAGTATGCCTGCCAGTTGATCCACTACGCAGCAGATGGTTCTATCCTCGCAGAAGGTACCAGCACCAGCAATGCATTGAATACCGAAGCTGCTGCCAGCAGCAAGGTAACTGCTCCTGCCGTCACACAAGACAACAAGGCTGTGTTCTACTCATACGCCAACAGTTGGATTGACAAGGACAAGAAGCCGTATGAAGAAGAGCCAATCGATGTCAGCAAGCAGACCTATATCCTGCTCAAGGCAAAATTCAACAACAAGGATTACTTCTACAAGGTGCCAGTTAACAAGCGCCTCTACGAAAGTAACGATGCCGCAACAACAGTTTGGTCGCAATTCGAGCCTCTCTATCGCCTCGACCGCAACACCATCTACGACGTAACAGCCAAGGTGGACAGAGAAGGAGGCAGTGATCCAGAGCATCCGGCGGAACTGAAAGTCTTACCAACAGTATTGCCTTGGGAAACCGGAGCAAATTACACTTTCAATGATGCCATCTCTATCAAGACAAACATCGAGAAGAATGGCGAGAACAGTAATGAAATAGCATTCAACAATGCTACATTCGGACCAAAGATCTCATTCACGGAGATGAATACCAATGGTAAGAGCTGGGTGCTCCAGACAGATAGCCCAGACTACGGATTCATTGATGCCGACAAGGTAAATGCTGATGGTTCTTACGATCTGGCTGACGTAATGACCGTGATTACAGGCAACGGTACCACTACAGAGGTGGCTCCTTTCTACGTGGTTCCAAGATCGGAACTCGACTATACCCAGCGTGACAACTATACCTGCCGTGTCTATATGGTAGCCTATAGTCCAAACATGAAGGTAATCATCAATGCTCCTTCTGATGGAAGCGAAGGTACAGCCACAGGAACGGGATCGAAGACCGAAATGGTTTTCACCCAAGTAAAGTAAACAATGAGATATAAACAACAATAAATGACAAACATCATGAAAACGTTGAATATATATAAGAATACGACACTGGCACTTATGGCTCTCACCATGGGATTATCCCTTGTGGGTTGCGCAGAAGACTCTGAGCTCATCTATCAGGGAGCTCAGCAGTTGAGCGTGAAGCCTCTCATCCTTGACAACAAGGTTTCGAGAGCAACTACCGCTTCTGAAGCAAGCCTCAACGAGGATAAGCTCTATAATTTCAACATCAAGATGTTTGGTGAATATAATGAGTGCAAGGTAGATAAGACTTTCACTGGCGGCTTGAAGAGCGGCGAGGAGAAAGTGATTGCTCAAAAGAACTGGAAAGTAGATAATGATCTGCAGGAAGGTAATACTTACAGCGTGAAATCTGTGGCTAACGCCACAGGTTCAGGCGATGTACAGACCGACGAGGATATCTGGAAGCCATACGATGCTACCAGCAACAGCAACAAGATGTTCCTGATGAGTAGCGAGCAGAACTACCAGGTAACCAAGGAACCTACACAGACCATTCCAGTTAATCTGGCGCGTGCTGCTGCCAAGATTGCCCTTACCATTCATGTTGACGTAGAAGGTTATACAGCTGGTCAGGCAAAATGGCAGTTGAAGAACTACAATGCCAAGACTACTATCTTCGGCAGCAATACAGAATCTGAGTTGAAGGATGGTGAAATGGTGGAAACACAGGGTGGAAGTGGCGAATATACCGTAACCACTTACAGCTATGCCACTCAGTGGAATGACGACACCAAGGCACCAGCCATCTACCTCCAGGTTCCTCTTACAGCCGATGGCAATACGGAGATGAACTATTACAAGATTCCTGTCCGTGACCCTAAGGCTACCGGTGAGGATGCCAAGAAGCTGAACCGCAACACCATCTATACCATTGATGCAAAGATCAACAACAAGGGCGGTAGCTCTGAGATTGGTTACATCACTACTGGTAAGGTTGTCTATGATGTTCTCCCTTGGTCGGATGGCGGTACTACTGATATCGATGCCAATACTTCGTATCTGATGGTTACTCCAAAGGTTGTCTATATGAAGAATGTAGATAAGGATATGAGCGTGACTTATAAGTCTTCCAGCCCAGTGAAGATCCTTAGCAAGAAGGTGTACTACATCGATAATGAAGGAAATACTGAAGTGTATTCTGAGGGATACAAGGAGACATTCTATGAAACAGTTACCTATACAACAACAGAAAAAGTTTGGGTAAGGGATGGATTATTTAGCGGACATTATGAAGACAGAGAAGTAGAAAAGACTGAAAAAAAAGACGTTCCATTCTATCCATACCCAACCAAGATGGAATTGCAGAACGAAAAGGATGGAGATAATCTAGGTGGTAAAATCGTCATTAATTCTCCTATTCCGAAGAATCGCTTCTCCAAATATATCGTCTTGACATTAAAAAATGCTGAGGGTAAAGAAGCAACTGTAAAGTACAAGCAGTCACCTCTGATTGAAACCCAGAACTTCTTCGGAGACTATTCTTCTAGAAGTAAAAACGGATGGGTATACCGCAAACCTAATGGGGAACGTGTTACAAGAGGGCTGACACCTTCTGATTATGAAGGTGGATATTTGGCAAAATATTACGATGCTGGTTCTGGCAATATCTATAGCTTTGAATATGGTTCAAGTTATAATTTGTCTTTAACAAACAACCGAATGTACATCATACAGGTATCCAGTACGAAAGATAGCAAATATAATATTGCGCATCCAAACATCGATAAAACTACTGGCTATACAAATGACGAAGTCGTATCTCCTGCATTTATGATTGCTTCACAGCTAGGAGCTGTACAATCGGGAACTTTTAATCAAACCACAGCAAAGACGCATTGTGAAACGTATCGGGAAGTAAAGAAAGAGAACGGCAAACAAGTAAGATATGATGGTTGGCGTCTCCCAACAAAGACCGAGATACAATTCATTGTTGACTTTCAGAAAGAATCATTCAAAAGAAATGATAATAAGGAGATTAAGCCAATCAAGCCAGTCCTAGAAGGAGCAATGTATTATACATTAAACAACAAATCGGTAGAAACGGGTTACAGTGGTTCTGGCACTTACGTCCGCTGCGTTCGCGATCTCACCCCTGCAGAGGTTGAAGAGTTAGATAAACAAATGAAGTAATAACATTTAAGGAAGTTACGAAATGAAAAAGATAAAGACATATATCGGAATAATGGCAGCGCTGTTAACCATGTTGACAGCCTGCTCCGACAGCATGGTGGACAATGGCGTTCCTTCCAAGAATGAGATAGGCACGTATCAAGCCCACTTCACCATCTCCGTTCCAAACTACTCAAAAGTAGAGAGCAGAGTAGCTAACTTCGCAACCGAAGGCATTGCAAGCGGTAACGATATGAAGCTGCTATGCTTTGACAAAGATGGTTATTTCCTGGGACTTGCCAAAAATCTGGCTATCGAGTCGGTGGCAACCAATGAAATCAAGGATGATGGCGGATCGGACAAGAAGAATATCTCAGCAACGATTCCTACAGGAACTGCCCGCATCCACATCATGGCGAATGCCACTGCAGACAATACAGTAACTACGGGCAACCAGGCGATTGATTTCAACAAGTCTGCAGAATGGATTGGAAGACATGAGAACAACCTCATGACCAGCTTCGATAACAGAAACAACAATCAGCAGCACGACAAGATGGTGTATTGGGGTTATGTCAAGAAGAATACTCCAGAAGAAATGACAGATTTCCTCACCAAGGATGTAGTGGCAAACAACGTGATCCATCTGCTCCGCAACCGTGCCAAGATTGAAGTGAAATGGGAAGATATAAACATCCAAAAAATCAGATATGCACTGGGAAACGTGATGATGCATGGAACGGTAGCTCCATTCAATAGAGAGCAGACAAAACTGACTTTCCCTGAAACCAATATGCTGACAGATGCAGCTGCGTGGAAAGCAGAATGCACTTACATTACTCCATCGCTGGACCCAACAAGATGGCCTTCTGAAGGAGAGACATTCTCTATAGGAGATGATGAGATGTGGCCAAACAACAACAACCTGCCTATGCAATATACATTTGAGCAGGAAAACTCTTTGGAAAAGCCACTCAAGGTGATCATGGAAGTGACATACAAGGACGGTGTAACAAAATGGTTCCAGGTTCTGCTTCAGAACGAGGGTGTTCAGATTCCTGTCAAGAGAAACCATCTCTACCGAATCAACATCAAGAGATTGGGCAAGAATCTGGGTTACAGCTCAGCAGAACTTGCATACAATGGTACTCCTGCCAACAACCCATGGATTACGGTAGAAGACATCATCCAGGAAATTTCTGATGGTACTTACACGATGAACATCGTAAATGGTACTTACCAGATGTTGACACAGGAATCTGCAAACAGCGAGCAGACCATCGACTTTGAATACACGGGTGAGGCTTCTCAAACTGCAGCCGATTTCGATGTTTCCTGGACAGAGAACAAGAACTTCACTAAACTGGATGGTGGAAAGCTTCCTGTACCTACAGTACAGTATGACGCAGCAACCGGTAAGGGAACCATCACATACAAGATTGGTGATATCAGTGCCGGTGAATGTAAGACTGCCACCATCAAGCTGGTAGATAAGAAGCATGGATTGACTAGAAACATCCATCTCTACAGTATCAGCAATGTGGACTTCCAATTCCCATCTACCTTTACAATGGGTAAGGAGGTAACTTCAGAAGCCAAACTGACCTTCACAATTCCAAGTTACTATCCTAAGGAGTTGTTGCCAATAGAAATTGAGATTGCATCCAACGATGTGAACCCAATAGGCAGCGATGTAAAGGTAGCTTCTACATCAAAGGTTGATGGAGGCGCAGGCTGGAACTGTTGGTTCGTCACCAAGTATGAAGATCCAAGTGTGATTGGAAGTACTCAGACCATCACCATGAAGAATGTACGTGCCGTAACAGGTACTAAAGGTACGTTCTACATCAAGGCTAAGCACTACAATAGCAACAAGCCTTGGAAGGTGACAATCAACTACCAATAAAAAATTAGCAAAATACAAAAGTTAAGAATCATATATCAGTAAGAGAGGAGGGAAGGAAGTTGGGAATACTTCCTCCCCCTTATTTTAGTTATTATAAGACATTATTATCATTTACTATTATACAAATTTGCGAAGACTAGACTAGACTGGTCGTTGGAATTTTAGTTGCCGAGGTGACTCACCTTCTAAGATTCCACGATTTTTTTTGTGCCATGAAAGAACGCCTCATTCATAAGCATACACACCTCATTCAAAGCATACACGCCTCATTCATAGGCATACACGCCCTGAAAGGGCAGAAGCTCCTAGCCCAGGGCATCGCCCTGGGGATAATGGCGATCAGCAATGCGCCCTGTAAGGGCAAAAGCTTTGTAATCATCTGGTTCTTTGAAGCTTTTGCCCTTACAGGGCGACAGGTTTGCAAACATATCTACCCAGGGCGATGCCCTGGGCTAGGAGCTTCTGCCCTTTCAGAGCGTATTGGTTGTGACATGCCACATCTCCCTAGAAGCTTCTGCCCTTGCCGTCCCGACGGATTTGAAATCCGCCCACCAGCCGTTCCACACCCCCGTTAGGCGTCCCGACGGATTTGAAATCCGTCGTAAAAAAAGGTTCGACCTATCAAACCAGGGGATTTGTAATCCCCTAATCCATAACATATTACAGATCGAACTTTTAGTCCCCCATTGAATACGTGTATTTTTTAAATGACAGAGTAGTTACCCAGAAAGACCGTGAGGCAGAGTAAGGCAATCACTTTCAAGCAAAAAAAACTCCCTATAAGTTCAGGCATCTATCGCCTGGCTTATGGGGAGAACTTGTATCTGATAATTTTATGATTTCAATTGATGCAATTGCTCATGGGTTAAGCCTGTCAGTTCCATGATAGAGTCATCATCCATACCCTTTAATAGCATTTTCTTCGCTATATCAAGACTTTTGTGATAACTACCTCTTGCTTCACCTTTGGCAAAACCTTTAGCTTCACCTTTGGCAAAGCCCTTAGCTTCACCTTTGGCAAAACCTTTAGCTTCACCCTTGGCAACACCTTCATCAATACCATTCATGTAATAGCTCATTAAGACACCATAGTAATCATCGGCGGCCTTTAAGCTTTCATCATATTTCTCTTGCTCTTCCTGACTCAGACAGCGGGAATCTGCCAGTTCAGCTAGACGCTTGAAAATCTTCTTCTGTGCCGTAAACGGCATTCTCTCTAATGCTTCCATATGCTTTAATACATAAATCCATTTGTCAAAATCACTTTCACATTCTTCAGCCTTCTTGTCAAAGAAAGGAAGAGACAAGTAGATGAAGTGAAGATTGTCGGAAAAGACATCTTGACTTCCTTTTTCATACAAGGCTACATCGGTTCTGAATTTCGACACTGCATTGTCCTTTGGCATGAAATTCATGAGGCAGACGACATAGACGGGCATTAACTGATAGAGAGCAGGTTTCTGCTCGATTGTCTTTTTCCGCTGCCCGACAATAGCCTTGCTGGCATAATAGATGGAGCGATTGACAAAAAATGGCACCCATCTGTTCTGCATCTCGACAATGAAATGATTTCCATCATCGGTTTCACAATAAATATCAAAGATGCAGCCACGCAAATCTTTTGAATCTGCCAGTTGCTCTTTATCCTTGAAGGTGACATCCCTGATATGCATTTCGTCAACCAACAGGTCGTTCAAGAAACTAATCAGCAAATCCTTGCTGAATTCTTGTCCGAAGAGGCGTTTGAATCCCCAATCGGTGAAGGGGTTAATATATTTACCCATGGCAAAATATTGAGATAATTGATATCTGATGGCAAATTTACGATTTTTCTCTGAAAACTCCAAGAAAAAAATGCAAAAATTTGAAAAACCATAGAATTTACCTCTATTGGATAATAAAACTATTCCGCCTCACCGGATATGTCGTTCATCCCCCCACGCCAGCCGTCTCACACCCCCGTTAGGCGTCCCGACGGATTTGAAATCCGTCGTAAAAAAAGGTTCGACCTATCAAACCAGGGGATTTGTAATCCCCTAATCCATAACATATTACAATCTCCCTGCTGCGGATTGCAAATCCGCAGAACATAAATAGGTTAGGTCATTTTTAAACGACGGATTGCAAATCCGTCGAAACGCCTGACGGAGGATAGGGAGGTTATCTAAAAAATATCGCCCACCAGCTGATATCCACTTGCACAACAGGTGTTGGGCGAGCGCATATCAGCTGTTATGCAAGCGCACAACAGCTGTTGTGCGGCCGAAGATATAGGCATCTCCGGCTTATAATATTAATTCTTCTGGCAACAAGTAAAGGTTACTCCGAAGACTTTTTACGTAAAACCGATGCAACAAAGATAGCACTTACAAGGCACGATGATAGTACTTACAAACTGCAAAGACGTCACTGAGTGGTCGCTATGATAGTACTGACGAGGCGTAAAGCCGCTTGTATCGCTTATTGCCTCACTATGGCACAACATTGCCCCTTACCAGGGCAATAATCTGCCATTGCCAGGCACAAAACGATACGTCAGGAGCTTTTTTTATAAAAGCACCACTCTTCTTTTTACTCTTCACTCTTCACCAAATCGGCTGAAACCCCGATAAACATTGGGGTTGCGAGTGGTGAAGAGTGACGCATCACTCTTCACCACTCTTCACCACTCTTCACCACTCTTCACCTTCGGCCACCGATTTTCAATTCACAGATTTTCACAGATTTCCCGGGTGAAGGGTGGGTGAAGAGTCGAGCGCCACTCTTCACCCGTGCAAATTCCTTAGCTACAGATATTTATACCTTTCTGGTGAAGAGTGAAGAGTGTTTTTGAAAGTGGCTTGCTGTTCCGACGGATTTGCAATCCGTCGTATAAAAAGGTTCGACCTATCAAACCTGGGGATTTGCAATCCCCCTATCGGAAACGATTTACATCTTTTTATTTACTCGATTGCGTTTAACCCTGTTCAAGTACTTTCTTGTCTGTCAAGAAATCTAAGAGTCCAACAGTCAATACTCCAAGTTCGTCCTCCTTGCGATGGATGTCATCACCAACAATAACAATCTTACGGAAGTGGTCATTGATTGACAATAACGGGCGTCGCTCTTGTTGTTCCTTCTCTGGCGTCGGCATGTGGAAAGCCGACTGGATATACACTCTGTATGGAGGACGGTTTACCACAAAATCAACCTCCAACTGCTTTCTGATAAACTTGCCGTTCTCATCCTTACCACCAAGTTCAACCAATCCTACGTCCACATTATATCCACGACTACGAAGCTCATTATAGATAATATTTTCCATAATGTGCGTTTCCTCTTGTTGCCGATAGTTGAGAATGGCTGCACGAATGCCTATGTCTGCAAAATAGTATTTCGTCTCAGTACCGATATATTTTCTGCCTTTCACATCATAACGTAAGGCCTCTTCTATCAAGAAAGAGTCTTTCAGATAGTCAATATATTGTTTTATGGTGTCTCTTTTTATGGTTATCCCTTGTGCAGATTGAAAGGTATTGGCTATTCTCGTTGGATTGGTTGATGAACCAATGCCTGAGGCAAGCACACGTACCAGTTCCTTCATTCCCTCAGGATTACGCAGATGGTTGCGCTCAATTACGTCACGCAGATAGGTGGTTTCATACAGACTACGCAAATAGTCAGTTTTCTTTTCTTCCGTTTCAAGCAAAGCTACCTGTGGAAGTCCGCCAAAGGTATAGTAATCCAGCCATGCTTTACGGATATCGCCACCAATGCCTTTGAAGTATTCGTCAAAGGTGAGAGGCCAAATGCGTATCTCGTCACCTCTGCCACGGAACTCTGTCACAACATCACTTGACAGAAAGCGAGAGTTTGAGCCTGACACATACACATCTACATTCCTCATGTGTGTCAAGCTAAGAATTACCTCTACAAATTCTTCTACCAGCTGCACCTCGTCCAAGACTATATAATAAGGATTACCATCATCCACTACCCTTGAGTCTATATAGTCGAGCAAGGCATCAGGCTTTCTCAACCGCCTGTTTCGGAAATCATCAAGTTGTATCTCAATGATGTGACTATCAGTCACCCCATGTTCCAAAAGCCAGGTATGCCAGATGTCAAACAGCAGGAAAGACTTTCCACATCGTCTGACACCTGTTATAATCTTCACAA
>ERZ1023674.288-NODE-288-length-13090-cov-81.472881_pt1 | contig 13090 bp, 5 predicted proteins | sample MGYA00380343_ERZ1023674 | MGnify/ENA primary metagenome ERZ1023674 (study PRJEB33179, sample SAMN07448985) | human gut metagenome | biome: Human-gut; feature: Human associated habitat; material: Faeces | host: Homo sapiens | place: India: Bhopal | collected...
AATGAAGGCAAGCTCCTGGTAGAGACGCTCCCTGCCCCACTGGCTACAATGATGGCAGAGCCGAATGTAGCTAACTATCAGCTCAATATCGAACCGGGCACTTACCATATCTATGTGGTTGCCAACATGAACAAGGTGTTGAGCGGTCAACCTATCCAAACAGAAGATGAACTCAAAAATATAGTACTGAACTATGTAGCTGGAACAGAACCGGGAATGCCGGTTTCTACAAACATCCCGATGATTTATGAGCCAAAGGATGTAAACGGTACTATCATCAATACAAAAATAGAAAAAAGTGGTAAGAAATATACCGAGGTGGCAGCTAACTTGAAGTTTACATGCGTAAAGGTAAAGCTGAATCTTATCTTCGATCCTACTGCTGAAGGTTCTGCATTCAATGGTAATAGCTATATCATCAAGGATATTCTGGCTCAAAAGCTTTCTCCTAGCACCACGCTGAGTTGGGATGGAGCATTTAGCAAGTCATCCTCTAATATTAGCCCAGATTATGCCAATGGTTTTGAAAATGAAGTTTATGCTACTTCTTCTGAGGCAAGCAATAAGGGTGGTTATTATAAGGCAGAAGACTGGACAGAGGATGCAACCAATGCCAATGTGAATAATAAGGACATCATCACCCTTGTTCAGGGTGCTACTCCTACACCTGCTCCACAGAATGCCGCCGATAAGTGGCTTTTTCAAGGTACTTACTATCTGCCTGAGCGTTATATCGCCGAAGCCTCTCAGCAGTCTACCCTCAAAGTTAATGGCTCTGTGAATGGTAACATTGTGAACTACTATAAGATTAAGCTGGGACATCGTCAGGACGAGAGTTCAACTTCCAAAGAAGTCCCAACTTTCCCTCGTGGCACCTATTATGAGATTATCGGCAAGATCAAGAGTCTGGGAAACATGACTCTCAACTGTAATGTGAGCGTAGAGGACTGGACTCCTGTAACGATAGATGCAGACTTCAGCCATACCACACTGTGGGTAAACAAGACAAGCGCTCAAATAACCTCCATAGAGGAAGACTCTATTTCCTACAAGTCAAATTGGGTGAATGTGGAGTTTGGTTGCGATGCGATTGTTGATGGTAAGCCCCTCGTCGTTGTAGATAAAAGAGATGAGGTCAATCATATTATCACCTTTAGGATTAATCCCGAGATTCCCATGAGTGCTTATGGAAATGGGGAAGGTCAATTTCCTCCGAAAGGAACGACCAAGATATGGCTGAAGGCTAACAACCTGAAGAAATATCTGGATGTAGACTACAATGTAGAACCTCTGTTTGAGGTTGATCCATTGGAGGTAATCATCTATTATGAGGCAAAAGCAGAAACCAACACAAAGGTATTCACTTGGGTTACAAACTTGGGAGGTATTGTGCTTCCTGACAAGCTGACTTCCACCATTGGTAGCTCAACTATCAATATATCGAAGCCATCCGATGAAAACGCTCCCAAGGGAACATTCCAGGTGGAGGCTACAACCGACCCTGGAACAACTACAGTGCATACATTCCGAGTACACTCGAAAGACTCGTATAATAGCAACTATAAGTACAGAGATATTAAAGTAACAGTAAGACCTCCGGTTTACGATTACCGTATCTATTTCCGTGCCATTAATGACAGGTCGTCAAATTCGTCAAATAGTGACAAGTTTAAAACTAACCAATTCCAAGGTATTTTGGATGAATACTATGGAACAGGTGATAACAATAACAACTGGAACGATTCTTGGAGTTGGGACAATAAGATGCAAACAAGTAGACATAATGTATATATTTATTCTCAAAAGGGTGAAACGACAGGAACAGCAATACCTAAAGAAAATGTGTGGTACTTTAATGGTAGATATAATAATCCAAGCGGTATGACTGGGGACACGAATAATCCAGGATGGTACTACCAGGACATGGATTTTAATGCTAAAGGATATAGATTGGATAAAGGCGACGGTCAAGAAACTACACCGATCAAGCCTGGCGAGACATTGATGATATTCTACAGCTTCATCAACGATGGTGCGGACCTTCACCGCTGCCCTCAGCACATGGCGCCTGGTATCCCCCTTTTTAACTATGAGGATAGAGAAGGTTGGATACTTTACGACCCGACAACAGACCCTTATTATCGTATTTTCGATGAGAAGCCGATAGTTAAGGATATCAATTATGTTGTCTATACCAAGCATAAAGTATTAGGCTGGGCGTTTAAGTTCGGTGTCGCAACAGATAATCCGACATCCTCAGGAAGTAATGACCAATATATACATTGGGACAACACTTGGGATGGTCACAGCGCCAAGAGTTTTAAAAGCGAACAAGTAGGAGACTGGTGGAAGACAACGATAAGGTTAAAAGCGGTTGACGGCTATCATGAGAAGGGTATAGTCCTTCAGTTTGAAAAGGATGCCTATGATGAGAAATATACCCTTTTCGGAGGTAGAAGTTATGAGAAGTATAACGATACAGGATATTATGACAATAATAGCTGGCATCCAGGTATACCATCAGGTGTATAAACAAGTAAAGTAAGTAAGGAAATGAAAAAGATAATATCTCTTTTAGTGGCACTGCTGACATTGGCAGCATGTAGCGACACTTTGAACGAAGGTTCCAACCCAAGCAACAAGAATGGGGTGGAAGATGGGGGCATCACGCTCACCATCACACTTCCCGACTTTTCAAAAGAGGAACTGACAAGGGCTGGCGATACGGGATTGAAGAGTCTGAACGTAGTGGCTTACGATGATAAAGGAGTGTTCCTGTCGAACCAAAGCGTTTCCGCTTACGAACTTGTGTCGGGCACCGACAACACTTACAAAGTGAAAGTGCCAGTCACGGACAAGGCTACAATGATTCATCTGGTTGCCAATGACGGCGATTTGTCAGATACTCAATGTCAGAGTGGTTTGGACAAGGCTGCCATTTCGGAAACAATCAACACAGAGAATCCTGTCTGCTGGGGAATGATCAGCGTGTCAGACTTGATGAAGGCAAATCCGGAAATCAGTCTGCTGCGCCAGTTTGCCAAGGTAAACGTCAAGTATGAGAAGACTACATCCAGTGATTTTAAAGACGACAATACGTTTGAATTGGAAAGCTTCCAGTTGTATAAAGCTGCAAACAAGGGAACCATAGCTCCCAAGGATTTTGACTATAATGCAGCAGCAGTCAATGTGCCAGCTGATGCAGACAAAGCTAATAGCGGATGGCAGACAGGCGAAACACCTTTCTATGAGACTGCCGCCGGTCAAGCCTATCTCATCGTGAAGGGTAAATATAATAGTGTGGAGTCTTTCTATAAGGTGGCTTTCCTCGACAACAAAACAAAGGATGCCATGCCGTTGCTCCGCAACCATGCCTATACAGTAAAAATCACTCACGTGAACACCTATGGCTGGCCCACAGAAGCAGAGGCTATTAAAGACCCATATCCCGAGAACCGAATGATGGTAGACGTGAAAGATGATAATCCTTTGGTTAAGGATATGATAGCCTGCAAGGACTACCATCTTGGAGTAAGCGACCAAGTAAACGGCGCATGGGATGATGAGAATATTATCGCCACTGTCGTTACAACTATCAAGAACAATGAGAAGCCGACTTTCTCTAAGTCCGGTGACTGGATAAAAGGTGTCACGGTCAGTGAGACTATCACCGTGCCGGATACTGACGGTCCAAACTCTACTACAGGTAAGAAATATAAGATTTCGATTGCGGTAGATAAAAATGAATACTCTGAGGAACCACGCACAGGAACGGTAATCGTGAAGTCGGGCGACTTGACCCGCACCATAACCGTGACCCAGAAAGGTAAGGACTTCAAGCGTTTTGACAGAATCGTAAAGCTTGTGACATCAAGCAATGTGGGCACATCGGAAGAATATAATGACTATTTCAACAAATTCCTGCCAGGTACTAAAGGTATCAGTCCGAAGGATATGCAGAACGATATTGTCAGAAACGATGGTCTGCACTTCGGGGTGGGAACCAACGAGTTCAGCTATCTGATTCCAATGAAAAATGGTGATGTTGTGACTCGTGGCGCAAACAGCGACTTGTTTAAGGTAGAGAAAGATGGAGCTAACTGGAAAGTGACGCTGGAAAGTGACGCTGACAACTATGATATCTGGATAGGTGACTTCACCATCACCTATCAAAAGAATGGACACGACATTGATATCACGTATCCTGTTTATCATTGTGGAATCTTCCACAAGATAGATGCCACCGACAACCAACAACCGCCTTATGACGAAGATGATAAACAGCAAGATCCTGTCAGAGGACGTTTCTACTATGGTGTGGTGAAAGTGCAGGGAACAGGTGGCAAAACATATATCATGCTCGACCGCAACCTCGGAGCCTCCAGCGACAGATGCTATGCTCCGGGCACCAAGGCGCTTAAAGATAACAAAGGAGCCATTGGCGGATATTTCTATATTGCCAAAGAAAAGCAGAATCAGACAGATGCGGGTAATATCATCAAAAATCTGCCTCAAGGTTTCACTATTCCCGAGAATAGTGTGTTCCAAGACATCATAGACGGCGGTAATCTGAAAGAGAAGACCCGCTACACCTTGTCGGGCGAGGCGTACAACAGTGTTGAGATAACAACAGACAATTCGGAGCTGCCCGTAATCTATTTGCCAGCCACAGGATATGTGGAGGGTGAGGCTTTCAGAAATGTCACCCATGTCAGCCTATGGACCCGCACGCTACTCTCAGGAAATCAGGGTTTCGACACCACCAGTCCTGAGTATGGCTTCTGGTATCGCTATTTAGATGTGTATGGTAAGATTTGCACCATGTCGAATCTCCGCTTCGTCAGCGGTAATGCAGGTAAAAACACCGGGACTTACAGGGCCATGCCAATCCGCCTGGTACATGTTCTGAAATAAACACAAGATAAGTGATAAATACAATAACATCATTTACTTATATATAATTAAAGTATAAAAACAGCTGTTTTAAAAAGAAGGGTTGGGTTTTCGGGAGAAAGTCCAGCCCTTCTTTTTGTCAGGATACTCCTGACAAGGGGTCAAGACGTCACTGAGAGGTCGTCATGAGATAGTTTTATTCATCGGATTACGCTGAGTAAACAGAGCATTCTTGCTCCACGGACGCCTCACGGAAAAAAGGAAGATTTAAAATAAATATCCGCACACCAGCTGATTTCCACTTGCACAACAGGTGTTGGGCGAGCGCATATCAGCTGTTATGCAAGCGCACAACAGCTGTTGTGCGGCTGGAGAGATAGGCTTTTCCGGCTTATACTATTAGTCCTTCTGGCAACAAGTAAAGGTTACTCCGAAGACTATTTACGTTAAATCGATGCAGCAACGATAATACTTACAAGGCACAGCGATAGTACAGTTCGGTCTTGCAGTTTCGACGAATTTGCAATCCGTCGTATAAAAAGGTTCGACTTATCAAACTGGGGGATTTGCAATCCCCCCTGTCAGAAACGATTTACATCTTTTTAATTGCCAAAAACTTGCACAATCCAAAAAAATGCCGTATCTTTGCGACTAAAGAAAGGAATAGGAGAAATGATTATGGCAAACAATGAATACAGAAAGCTGCCGGTAGGCATACAATCTTTCAATAAGATCAGAGAAGAAGGTTATCTCTATGTTGATAAGAGTGACATTATCTGGAAATTGGCGAACAATGGTAAACAGTATAATTACTTGAGCCGTCCTCGCCGATTCGGAAAATCTGTGCTTGTTGATACGCTCCAGGCTTACTTCGAAGGAAGAAAAGATCTCTTCGAAGGACTGAAAATCATGGAGCTGGAAAAAGATTGGAAACAGTACCCGGTAATTCGACTTGACATGAGCCGAGGGGGAGCTAATGCTGACACCCTACGTTCTTATCTGAACCTGAGATTCAAGGAATACGAGGAGATGTATGCCATCACACCAGACCCTACTGCCAAACTCGCCGACAGATTTGACGCCATCATCATAAAAGCATACAAGCAGACTGGCGAGAAAGTTGCCATTCTCATCGATGAGTACGACTCTCCTCTCCAGCACTCCTGGAAAACTCCCGAGCATGAGGGTTGCACAGATGTATATAGAAGCGTTTTTGCCATTCTGAAGGCTGACGATGCCTACCAGCGTTTCGTCTTCATCACGGGCATTACCAAGTTTACGCAGATTTCTCTTTTCTCGGTTCTCAACAACCTGACCAATATCAGTTTCCTTCCAGAATATGCAGCCATCTGCGGCATCACAGAAGAAGAAATCGGACAGAACTTCAAGCCGGAACTGGAAAGAATGGCAGAAGTGAACGGCTGGACTTTGCAGCAAACCCATGATAATCTGAAGGATTACTACGACGGCTACCATTTCAGTCGCAGAAATATGGTGGACATCTACAATCCTTTCAGTCTCCTCAATGCACTTGATACACAAGACCTGAGCTGTTTCTGGGTTTCATCAGGCGCTACCTCCATGCTGCCGAAGTTTGTGGATAATATGGAGCTTCGCTTACGTAATTTCGAACATTGTCCAATCTTACGCAAAACGCTTGAGAGTTCTGATGTAATCAATGGTGGTGCCGAGCTTTTCCTCTATCAGACGGGCTACCTTACCATCAAAAGCAGCGATGAATTTGGTTACTTCCTCGGTTTCCCAAACCAGGAGGTGAAACAGGCACTCTACGAGGTGGTTCTCCCCACGCTGACGATGCAATCTGAAAGCGATATCATCAGTCTGCAGAGTAGTCTGTTCCGTCAATTGGGTACTGGTGAAATCGCAGATGCTATGAAAACATTGAAAGCATTGGTTGCCGATGTGCCTTACAGCAACAAGAAGCTTGCCTCGATGGATATGGAAGAGCGCTATAGACTCATCATCAGTACCATTCTGAATGCCATCGGACTGCAAGTTGAAGTGGAGCATATGCTTGCTACTGGAAGAATCGACCTCATAGCCCAGACTTCCCGCTACATCTACGTGATAGAACTGAAGCTGAGAAACAATGGCGGCAAGAAGGCTGCCATCCAGCAGATTCAAGAAAACAGATACCTGGAACCTTTCAAGGCTGACAAGCGAAAGGTGATAGGCCTCGGCATAGAACTGGACGAGGAAGGAAAAGGCATATTGGATTGGGGGATTACTTCATAGATTTTCCGTGTGTAATCCGAGGAATAATGACACACCCTCACAGAGGATAAAAAGGTGGATTTTCAGCAGAAAATCCACCTTTTACACTATATTCTCCGTTTTGTCCACCTCTTTTCCGTGTATTTTGTGTACTTTTGCGGCTGTGTATGAATCGCAGCAGGAAGTAACTTCCAAAAGCTGCGGCTTCATGCTACCAGCAAATAACAAGCAACAAAATAAAAACAAGCCTAAAGAATAAACAATGAATAAGAAAAGACAGATTTTACTTTCAGCAGTGTTGGCCTCTGCTTTGGCAGCCAACGCACAGGTTACCATCAATGTAGATGCCTCTAACCCAGGTATCAAGGTATCTCCTAACCTCTATGGTATCTTCTTCGAGGATATCAACCATGCTGCAGATGGCGGACTCTATGCCGAGCTCATCAGTAATCGTTCTTTTGAGGATGATGACAAGAATATTCCAACCTGGAAGACTGCGGCTCAGGAAGGTGCAAAAATCAATGAACAACTCATCAATAAGGGGTTGCTCAACAAGACACAGGGCAAGGCTCTCCAGCTTACCATTGCTGCCAAACCAGCTGCTACAGCCTCTCTCATCAACGAAGGCTTCTGGGGAATCAACGCCGTGCAGGGCAGAACCTACAAACTATCTTTCTGGGCGAAAGGTAGCTACAAGGGCGGATTGAAAGCTCGCCTCACCAACGCCAAGGGCGATAAGGTGTATGCAGAAACCGCACTCAATGCCAAGGTTGGCAAGAAGTGGACCAAATATACGGCTGAGTTGACTGCCAACGGAAACGATGCCAAGGCTCAGTTCGAACTCGTAGCCAACGGAAAGGGTACCATCGTTCTCGATGTAGTAAGCCTCTTCCCTCCTACTTTCAAGAATCGCGAGAATGGCTTGCGCCCTGATTTGGCTCAGCTTCTCTATAACATCCATCCTAAGTTCGTCCGCTTCCCTGGCGGTTGCTACGTTGAAGGACAGGAATCTCCAGAGAATGCTTTTCACTGGGAGAAAACCATCGGTCCTATCGAGGAACGTCCAGGTCATAAGAACGTAAACTGGCGCTACCGTACCAGCGACGGTATGGGCTTCGACGAGTATCTGCAGCTTGCCGAAGATTTGAACGCCAAGCCTCTCTATGTTGTGAATGTTGGTTTGTGGCACGGCGGCATGACTCCTGTGGATAGCATCCAGCCTTGGATTGACGAGTGCATGAATGCCCTGGAGTATGCCAATGGTCCTGTTACCTCCAAGTATGGTGCGCTGCGTGCCAAGAACGGTCATCCGGAACCATACAACATCGAGTATCTGGAGATTGGTAATGAGAACAACCAGCCGGATCCTGCGGCTCAGAGCGACCATTACTACGAGCGCTTCAAGAAGTTCAAGGATGCCGTATTGGCGAAATATCCTAAGATGCACCTCATCGGCAACGTGGTGGCTTGGGGCGATGACAACCCTAAGTGGAAAAGCAACGAGAGCGTAGAGCTGCTCGATGAGCACTACTACAGAAACCCAGCCTGGTTTGCAGAGAACTTCAACAAGTATGATAACTACGACCGCAAGGGCAGCGAGATTTATGTAGGTGAATATGCCGTAACCCAGGGCTTCGGCAATATGGGTTCGCTCGATGCAGCACTCGGTGAGGCTGTCTATATGATGGGCATCGAGAACAATTCTGATATTGTGACCATGGCATCCTATGCTCCTATCTTCGCCAACCTCAACAACCGCATGTGGGCACCGGATATGATTCAGTATACATCCGATAAGGTATTCGGAACTCCATCTTACTACGTTCAGAACGTGATGGCGAACAACATCGGTACCCGTGTATTGAAGGTAAACCAGGAGAATCCATACAAGTATGAGCAGACTCAGGTGAAGCCAGCCATCTGCCGTGTAGGTATGGGAACATGGGGCACCCAGGTATCTTTCGAGGACAAGGGCTACAGCGATGAGAACGGCAAGGCGCTGCCAATGACCTTGCAGGAACTGCCTACCGACATCCGTGGACAGTGGAAGACTGAGGGCAGCCTCATCAAGCAGACCAGCAACGAGGAGAGCTGCATCCGTCTGAACCCAGGCGAGATTACCAGCAACGGCTATATATATAAGGTACGCGCGAAGAAGGATGCCGGAAACGAAGGTTTCCTCATCATCTTCAACTATGTAGATAAGAACAACTACTGCTGGTTGAACCTCGGTGGCTGGAACAATACCCAGCATGGTGTGGAGTCTATCGTGAATGGTGCCAAGAGTCAGATTGCTACCTGCCCAGGCAAGATTGAAACCGGCAAGTGGTACGATATCGAGCTGAAGGTAGTAGGCGACAGCATCTTCGCCAAGTTGGATGGCAAGGAGGTATTCGCCACCAAGCTGAAGGCCAACACCCTTCCTGGCATCTTCTCTACAGCCACCCTCGATGAGCAGACTGGCGAGGTAATCCTGAAGATTGCCAACACCAGCACCGAGCACACCACAGCGAAGATTAATCTTCAGGGCAAGGAAATCAAGAATGGCAAGCTCATCCGCCTTTCTGCCAAGAACGGTATGGAGGAGAACACCATCGACAATCCTACCAACATCTACCCTGTAGAAAACTACGTAACTACAGAGAAGAATGGTGCAACAGTAGAGATTCCAGCCAGCTCGCTGAATATCATCCGTTTGAAATAACAGACTACATCCAGGGCAGGATGCCCTGGAATCCATATATAGGTAATAACATTTTAAATAGTTGATAAGAAAGTTAGTTAGAAAAGAGAAGGCGTCAACCTGCGTGATGCAGATTGCCGCCTCGTTTTTTATCTGTCGTTTAATTAACCGAAAACATAATTGAAGAGCAGGAAGATGCTCAGGATATAGAGCGTAGGATTCAAATCCTTGAACTTGCCCACCATCATCTTGATCAATACATAGCTCAGAATACCGAGGCAGATACCATCGGCAATACTGTAGCAGAGTACCATTGTAATCATCGTGATAAAGGCAGGGAACGACTCGGAAATATCCTCCAACTCAATCTTCTTGAACGAATCGATCATCAATACACCCACCATTACCAGGGCACCACTGGTGGCTGCGCTCGGAATCAGCAGGAAGATTGGAGCCAGGAAGATGCTCAGGATAAACATCAAACCCACAAAGAAAGATGTCAAGCCCGACTTACCGCCCTCGGCAACGCCCGAAGCACTCTCCACATAAGTGGTAATGGTAGAGCTACCCAGCAATGCACCGGCTGTAGTACCGATGGCATCACTCATCATCGCCTCCTTCACACCCGGAATCTCGCCCTTCTCATTTTCCTTGACACCGAGTTTGGAAACCAATCCCAGAACCGTTCCGATGGTATCGAAAATGTTGACAAGCAACAGGGAGAAAACCACCATGAACATCTTAGGAGTAAAGAAGCCGGTGAAATCGAACTGGCAGAAGATAGGAGCAATGCTGTGAGGAGTAGATACCGGCATCCAGTTGTCAGAGAACTGGGTTACACCCATCGGAATACCAATCAAGGTAGAGATGATGATGGCGATAAACAGGGAGCCCTTCACTCTTCTCGCCATCAGACAGCCACAGAGCAGGATGCTGATAAGACCCAGGATACTGACTGGTGTAAACTTGCCGAGCTGAACGAAAGTATCAGCATTGGCAGTAATGATGCCCGCATTCTTCAAACCGATAAAAGCGATAAACATACCGATACCGGCAGAAATGGCGAATCGGAGATTCTTCGGAATACACTCCAATATCTTATCGCGGATATTGAGGAAGGTGATGGCAAGGAAGATGATGCCCTCTACGAGCAATACTGCCAAAGCCTGCTGCCAGGTCAACCCCATCGCCTGACAAAGGGTGAAGGCGAAGAAGGCATTCAGTCCCATACTAGGAGCCTGGGCAAAAGGCAACTTTGCCATGAAAGCCAGCAGGAAGGTGGCGATGGCTGAAGCGATGGCAGTGGCAGTAAAGAGAGCTCCCTTGTCCATACCCGTAGTGGCGAGAATGGTAGGGTTCACTGCCAGGATGTAACACATGGTCAGGAAGGTAGTCATACCAGCAACCAACTCCGTCTTGACCGTAGTAGTCTTTGGGTCAAAACCCAATAATGCTTTTAATTTGTTCATTTCTTATATTTATATTTATCTCTATTTTCTCTTCCTCCCTTTCCACAACCCAATCCCGTTGTTTTTTCAGGGCGAACAAAGATAAGAAAAAATAATGAGGAATGCCTTATTTTACATGTTTTTAACTCATCAGAACACCTTATTTTACAAAACATCTTATTTTTAACCATTATACTTGGCTAATTCGGATTTTCTTTGTAACTTAGCAGCGCAAAACGTAAAGCATGTAGGAATATGGCAAAAATAGTAAATAAATATCCTGTAGGAATTCAGACTTTTGAAGAAATTCGCGAGAAAGGTTATCTCTATGTAGATAAGACCAAATACATCGTAGATTTCAGAGAAAAAGGTATGAAGTATATCTTTCTGAGTCGTCCAAGACGATTCGGAAAATCGCTTTTTGCCTCTACCCTCCAGGCCTATTTCGAGGGCAGAAAGGAACTGTTCGAGGGATTGGCCATTGCTGATTACGAGAAGGAATGGGTGAAGCATCCTGTGTTCCACTTCGACATGAGCGGTGCCAAGCATTTTGATGCTGAGGGCTTGAAGCATTATCTCGACTTGCAGTTGAAGCCATATGAGAAACTCTATGGCAAGGATGATGATGAATTGTATCCAAACGACCGACTGGATGGACTCGTGAAGCGGGCTTACAAGCAGACGGGCGAAAAGGCGGTAGTCATCATCGATGAATATGATGCCCCATTGCTGGATGTGGTGCATGAAAAGGAAAACCTGCAACCGCTCCGTCTCATCATGCAGAACTTCTACAGTCCCCTTAAAAAGCTCGACCCATACCTGGAGTTCACCTTCATCACGGGTATCACCAAGTTCTCGCAGCTCAGCATCTTCAGCGAACTCAACAACCTCGACAACATCAGTCTGTTCGACCAGTACTCTGCCATCTGCGGTATCAGCAAGACTGAGCTTACCACGCAAATGAAACCGGATATTGAAGCTATGGGTGAAACTCTTGGTATGACGTACGAGGAGTGTCTGAAAGAGCTGACACAATTCTATGACGGATATCATTTCAGCAAGAATTCTGAAGATATTTTCAATCCGTTCAGTCTTGTAAAGGCTTTGAATGCACGGGATATTGCTCCTTACTGGTTTGGTTCCGGCACTCCATCCTTCCTCTTGAAACTCTTGGATAAGTATCATGTCAATCTTTCTACTTTAGAGAGTCAAGAGACAGTATTGAGTTCCTTCGATCAATCTACAGAGGAAATGACAGAAGCCTTGCCATTGCTCTACCAGAGCGGCTATCTGACCATCAAGAAATATGAACCGATGTTTCAGGAATATACGCTGGGCATCCCAAACAAGGAGGTACGCGACGGACTGCTCAACTCATTGATTCCTCATTATGTGAACCCTCGCCGTTCTGACAACAATGCCTTCCTCTTGGGATTCTGCAAGGCGGTTTATAGAAATGACATCGAGGCGGCACTGGAGCACATGCGCACGTATATGGCTACGATACCATACGATTTGGAGAATCATAGCGAGAAGCATTATCAGACTATCTTCTATCTGATGTTCAGCTTCCTCAACATCTATATCCGCACAGAGGTAAAGAGCGCCATCGGCAGGGCTGATGCCGTGATGCACATGCCAGATACGATATACGTCTTCGAACTGAAGGTAGATAAGAGTGCCGATGAGGCTTTGGCTCAGATAGACGAAAAAGGCTATATGCTGCCATATCATGCAGAGGGCAAGCGACTGATAAAAATCGGTATCAGTTTTGACAGCACCCAGCGCACTATCAGCGATTGGAAGATTAAGGAAGAATAAAGAAAAAATC
>ERZ1023674.303-NODE-303-length-12529-cov-31.813853_pt1 | contig 12529 bp, 10 predicted proteins | sample MGYA00380343_ERZ1023674 | MGnify/ENA primary metagenome ERZ1023674 (study PRJEB33179, sample SAMN07448985) | human gut metagenome | biome: Human-gut; feature: Human associated habitat; material: Faeces | host: Homo sapiens | place: India: Bhopal | collected...
AGCACGGCAGCAGGAGCAGGAATGAGCACGGCAGCAGGAGCAGGAATGAGCACGGCAGCAGGAGCAGGAATGAGCGCAGTATCTCCAGGCTGTATTACGCTGGAGAGCATGAAGTATCTTCACAATCTTCTGGAGATGCCAATCCTGCTTGTAATATTATTAATAGGTGTAGTACTCGTTCTCTTCGGCATTTACAAGTCATCGAGAAGCGTGCAGTATAGAAAGGGAATCTGGTTTACGGGCATCGGAACCGTGCTCACCGTGCTGGTTCTGCTGCTGATAGCCGGCTGGAACCACACCGCCTACTATCCGTCGAACATCGACCTTCAGAGTTCGCTCACACTCGCCAACAGCTGCAGCAGCGAGTTCACACTCCGCACCATGGCAATCGTTTCCCTCCTCATCCCGTTCGTCCTAGCCTACATCGTCTTCGCCTGGCGCGCCATTGACCGCAAGCGCATCACGCAGGAAGAGATAGAGCAGGGAGAAGCTTATTAACTGAAGTTTCGAGAGTTAGCCCCCGGAAGCCCAGTACCATTGACTACTCTTCTTTTCGGAACTTTCTGTTTTTACAGAATATTATTCTGCCGCAGTCATCGTTTTCCGCATATTTCAGAATGTTTTCCTAAAAACGAAAGAATATTTGGCGGATGAGATTCTTCTTCTTACCTTTGCAGCCGAAAACGAATAACAACATAAAAAACAAGAGATATGAGTAGTATCAAAAACATCAAGACAAATGTGCTGGGCTATCCTCGCATTGGTAAGAAGCGTGAACTCAAGAAGGCTTGCGAAGCCTATTGGGCTGGTAAGATCAACCGTAACGAACTGGAGAATACCGCCAGAAATCTCCGCAGAGAAAACTGGAACTTGCTGCAGAAGGCAGGCATCGACCTCATCCCTTCCAACGATTTCTCCTACTACGACACAACCCTCGACCTCACCCTCACTCTCGGAGCCATCCCTTCGCGCTACAATAGTCTGAAGGAAGATAAGCTCCGCCTCTATTTCGCCATGGCCCACAGCGAGCAGAACGAGCAGGAAGATGTGATTGCGATGGAGATGACCAAATGGTTTGATACGAATTATCATTACATCGTTCCGGAATTTGTGAAGGATCAGGAATTCTCACTCTTCGATACGAAAGTGGTGGATGAATTCTGCGAAGCCCTGGAATTGGGCATCAAGACCAAGCCCGTGATTCTGAGTCCGGTATCGTTCCTTCTTTTAGGAAAAGAGAAGGAGGATATCACGGGAATGCAGGATGGTTTCCATCGCCTTGATCTGCTCGATAAGGTTCTCCCAGTTTACGTCGAACTTCTCAAAGCCCTGGAAGAGAAGGGAGCAGAATGGATTCAGATAGACGAGCCTTATCTCGCCCTCGACCTGGACGATGAGCAGCGCAACGCCATCCAGAAGGCGTTCAGTTACATCAGAGAGAACACCCGCCTCAAGATTATCGTAGCCACCTATTTCGATGGCTTGAAAGATAACGCAGATTTGGCGGTAAACCTGCCTGTGGAAGCCCTCCACATCGACCTGGCAAGATGCCCGGAGCAGTTGGATTCCATCCTCAACATTCTGCCTGCAGACAAGATTCTCTCGCTCGGCGTAGTGGACGGCCGCAACATCTGGAAGAACGATTTGAAGAAGTCGATCGAGCTAGTAAACAAGGCGACAGGCAAGCTCGGAGCCGATAGAGTCTTCGTGGCAGGTTCCTGCTCGTTCCTCCACGTGCCATACGATCTGGCGCTCGAAACCAAGGAGCAGAATCTCCCTGTCGGCATCAAGCGATGGATGGCATTTGCGGCACAGAAGATAGAGGAACTGGCTGCCATCAAGGCGCTTGCTGGGAGTGAGACTAAAGAGGGATTCTCTCATCAGGAAAAGACTGCAGAACAAGACTACGCAACAGGCATCCAGGCTTACTTCGCTGAAAATCAGAAGGATATTGCCGACCGAAAGGTTTCTTTCCTGATTCACAACCCAGAGGTGAAAGCCCGGGTTGCCGCCTTAACCGATAAGGATTCGCAGCGCCATTCAGCATTCGAGGTGCGCCAGAAGATTCAGCATTCAGAGCTCCATCTTCCGCTCTATCCTACCACCACCATCGGCTCGTTTCCTCAGACCAAAGAGGTGCGCTCATGGCGTTCCAAGTTTAGGAAGGGCGAAATTTCGGCTGCCGAATACAATCAACTGCTGAAGGAAGAAACCCGAAAATGCATAGAATGGCAGGAGGAGATTGGACTGGATGTGCTGGTGCACGGCGAGTTTGAGCGCAACGACATGGTGGAGTATTTCGGCGAGCAGTTGGCAGGCTTTGCCTTCACCCAGAACGGATGGGTTCAGAGCTACGGTTCCCGCTGCGTGAAACCACCAGTAATCTATGGCGACGTGGAGCGCAAGCAGGCGATGACCGTGGATTGGAACACCTTCGCACAGTCGTGCACCCAGTTGCCGATGAAGGGAATGCTCACCGGTCCGGTAACCATCCTCGAATGGTCGTTTGTAAGAAATGACCAGCCCCGTTCTCTCACCTGCAAGCAGATAGCCCTCGCCATCCGTGATGAGGTTTGCGACCTGGAGCGCCACAACATCAGGATTATCCAGATAGACGAGCCAGCCATCCGCGAAGGTTTACCTTTGCGCAAGTCAGGATGGGATGAGTATCTGAAATGGGCGGTAGAAAGCTTCCGGATTTCAGCCAGCGGCGTGGAAAACAAGACTCAGATTCACACCCACATGTGCTATTCTGAGTTTAATGATATTATCGAACATATTGCTGCGATGGATGCTGACGTGATTACCATCGAGTGTTCCCGTTCGCAGATGGAATTACTGAATGTCTTTGCCGATTTCCACTATCCTAACGAGATTGGTCCGGGCGTCTACGACATCCATTCTGCCCGAGTACCAGAGACTCAGGAGATGGTAGATTTGCTGAAAAAAGCGGAAAGATTCATCGACAAGAGCAAACTCTGGGTGAATCCGGATTGCGGTTTGAAGACCCGTGGCTGGGCAGAAACCAAGACCTCGCTCATTAGAATGGTAGAGGCTGCTAAGGAATTGAGAAACGAATAACAAAGTTTGCAAAAGTATTGAGAAAACGAATAACAATTTGCATAGTTTTTATCAACGGAATCCCGGGGCATTTCTCTATGTCTCGGGATTTTTTGTGTTCCAGCAACTCAAAGCCTTGAAATATTTTATCACCAATCTTTTGCCCATCCAAAGAAAAGCAGTATCTTTGCAGACATGAAACAGGAAATCATAGATAAAATCAACCGATTGGCAAGCCAGGACGAGCCTTTTCTCTTTGTCATCAACTATCAGGGCGACAAGGCGTTCATCCGCCAGCTATCAGATATAAATCCCGAAGAATGCCTCTTCGATTTCGAAGGAAGAGGGAATTCTTCTGATGAGATGAAAAATAATTCGGAAAAGATTGCGGAGATTTCTTGGCAGATAGCCCCACCCCTTTATGAGGATTACGAGCGAAGTTTCGACATCGTGAAGAACAACATCATGGCGGGCAACAGCTATCTCACGAATCTCACCTGCAAGGTTCCCGTAAGCTGCAATCTCTCTTTAGAGGATATTTTCAACCAGGCAAAAGGAAAGTATAAACTGCTGCTCAGAAGAATGAGAAATCAAGCAGAAGATAAAGCTCAGCAGAAAGAAGAAGAATCGCAGAATAAAGCTGATAAGATGGAAGAAGAATTTCAGAACAAAACTTATCCGAAAGAAGAGAACATCGAAGAGATTTCAAATCCTTTCGTCTGCTTTTCGCCCGAAACCTTCGTCAGAATCAAGAACGGAAGAATCTACTCCTATCCGATGAAGGGAACCCTGGATGCATCCCTCCCCGATGCTGAAAAACAACTGATGGAAGACCGGAAAGAGGCGGCAGAACACGCCACCATCGTAGATTTAATCAGGAACGACCTGAGCCGGGTGGCAGAGAACGTAGGAGTAGATAAATATCGTTACATCGACGTGTTGCACACCAACAAGGGCGACATCCTGCAAACCAGTTCAGAAATCAGCGGTCGCCTGCCCGAAGATTACCCGCATCATCTGGGCGAAATCCTCGATGCCCAGCTCCCAGCCGGTTCCATCACGGGCGCCCCGAAGGATAAAACCATGCAGATCATCCACGAGGCAGAAGGCTACGACCGTGGCTTCTACACGGGCATCATGGGAATCTACGACCAGGGCGAACTCAATTCCGCCGTCATGATTCGATTCGTCGAAGAAGAAGCTTCGCCTTCCAAGACAGAAAAAGGAAAGAATCCTGAAGTAAGCCGAGAATTGTATTTCAAGGCAGGTGGCGGTATCACCTCGAAGAGCGATTGCCGGAAGGAATACGAAGAAGTGATTCAGAAAATCTATCTTCCGATTCAAGAAAATCCATCTTCCGAATATTAGGAAATCGATTACACAAAAAATTATGAGAATTATGAAACAGCAATTTGTAGAAACAATAAAAATCAAGAACGGCAAGGCCCTGGCCCTGCCCTATCATCAGGCAAGAATGGAGAGAACCATCCGCAGGTTCTTCCCATCCATTGCATCAGAAGAAATAAATCTTTCATCCCTCATTTCTCCCAAAGAAGAAATGAACCTTTACAAGGCACGAGTAGTTTATGGCGCCCAGGGCGTGGAAGCCATCGAGTATGCCCCCTACAAGATGAAGGAGATTCATTCCCTCAAGGTGGTAGAGGATGATTCCATCGACTACACCTACAAGAGCACAGACCGAAGTGCGCTCAACGCCCTGGTAGCCCAGAAGGGCGATTGCGATGAAATTATCATCGTAAAAAACGGCCTCATAACAGACACCTCCTTCACCAACCTCGCCCTTTTCGACGGCAAGAAATGGCTCACCCCCAAGCATCCCCTGCTCCAGGGAACCAAGCGTGCCCAGCTTCTGGAAGCCGGCATCATCGAGGAAGCCGACCTCACACCAGAAGACCTCAAGAAGGCAGAAAAAGTGAGCCTCTTCAACGCCATGATAGATTTCGGAGAGCGGGAAGTGGAAATCCAGAGAATCCTATAGCTCAATCACTTCCAAATCATCCGGAACGAAGATTCTACCCTTGAAGTTCTCAGCAGCTTCACGGGTATAATTTTCTTTACGGGTAGCCAGCGTCTTCTCCTCCGTATGATACAGGATGAGATTCTTCACCCCCAGTTTCTCCGCCAGTTTTCCGGCATCAAGCGCCGTGCTGTGGCATTTCTCGTAAGGCTTGAATGTATCCCGGTCGGCATAGAGGCAGAACGCCTCGCACATCATCCAATCCGCCCCCTCTATGTAGCGACGGTTCTGCTCATTATAAGGCTCATCGCCCAGACACGCCAAGACCAAAGGTTTAGCATGATTATCTTCTGAAGCATTATCAGATGCAGCATTATCTTCAGAAACAGCAGGCAACTCAGCCCGGAATCCAAACTGCTTTTCCTTAGTAGACTGAATATCAAAGCATTCCAGCTTCATATCCCCCACTTCGAAACAATCGCCATCTTCCAGCTGATGGAACACCACCCTTTCAGCCACCTTAGCCAGTTGCTTCTTGGCAAGAATCATATCGATGATGGTCTTGATCACCTTCATCACCTTGTCGTTTCCATACACATGCAGCAATCCCTCGTACCCCTTGCATTGTGCCACCATACGGATTACCCAAATCACGCCCAGCACGTGGTCGGTATGCGCATGGGTAACGAAGAGGTGATGAATATCAGAAATCAGAACATTCGCTTTCTTCAGCTGCGAGAGGATTCCATTTCCTCCGCCCGCATCCACCAGCATCAGAGTGCTGGAAGTCTGGAGCACAAAACAGGTATTATAAATCTGGGAAACCGTAGCATTTCCCGTTCCGAGCATCGTAATTTGATTCGCAATCTTATTCATTTTCTTATCCATTGTTTTATTTATTGTTTCGCATGTGGTTCAAGTACGGGCTGAAGGCCTAAAAGTTTCTGCCCAGATAAGGCGCTACGCCGATGGTAGCAATCTTAGCTTCATTATCTTCCGGAACAACTCCTAAAGCTGCTTCAACTGCTCTTCATTCAATCCTGTAGCCTTCATAATCTGAGGCAAAGTCATAAAGGCCAGAGTAGTAATCGTCAACTGCCTTAATACTTTCATCGTATTTTTCCTGCTCCTCACTACTCAAGCAACGAACATCCTCCAATTTAGCTAGATGATCGAGCATCTTCTTTTGTTCCGCTAAAGGCAAATTTTTAAATACTTCATCCATTTCCATATACTTCAATACATAAATCCACTTTTCAAAACCACTCTCGCATTCTTCCTCACTCTTATTAAAGAAAGGAAGAGAAAGATAGATAAAACAAAGCTTGTCAGAAAAAATAGTGTCACTAGACTTCTCCCTCAAAGCAACGTCTGTCCTAAACTTTGTCACCTCATGCTCCTTTGGCATAAAATATCAGCAAGTCCTTGCTGAACTCTTGACCGAAGAGACGCTTGAAGCCCCAATCGGTAAAAGGGTTGATGTATCTACCCATAATTGATTATTTTAGATTCTATAAATCTGCTGCGAAGATACGCTATTGAAACTGCCAAGAAATTATAGGATTTTCTTTCTGACTCCGACCTTGACTCTCGTGCTTACAGCGTATAGCTGCTTAGCACATTATTGAATTATTAACGAACTATTGTAACAAGAAAACATTACCTTAATTTAATAAGGAAACAGCAGCGGCAGGACGAAGGTCATGACCACGCCGATGATGATCTGCAACGGCAAACCTATCTTTACATAATCCATAAACGTGTAGCCACCCGCCTTCATCACCAGCGCATTAGGCGGAGTGGAGAACGGAGAGGCAAAGCACATACTGGCTCCCAGGGTCACCGCAAAGAGGAAGGAGTATGGACTCACCCCCACCTGCTGGGCTGCCACCAGGGCAATAGGCGCCATGAGAACCGCCGTGGCAGTATTGCTGATAAACATCGTCATCAGCGAAGTAGTGAAGTAGATGCCCGCCAGGAGAGCCGTAGGTCCCATCGCGCCCAGGCTATCCACCAGCCCCTGAGATACCAATGCCGAAGCACCCGTCTTCTCCAGCGCCGTTGACATCGGCATCATGGCGGCTATCAGCACGATGCTCTCCCAGTTGATGGTCTTGTAGGCAGCCTCCACATTGCGGAAACATCCGGCAAAGACGGTGAGCAGTCCGGCGATGATGACCGCCGTAACCGGAGCCACCGGGATGAAATCGAACACCATCATGGCTATCATCAGCAGCATGATGGCAGCAGCCACAGGCGCCTTGTAATCCAGCAGAACCTTGTCGGCAGCCTTCTCCGGCTGATCCAGCACCACCCAGTTGGTAGTATCGGCAGTAAGATGCGCCAGATTGGTCCATTCGCCCTGCACCAGCAGCATGTCGCCCACGTGCAGCTTGGCGGCTATCAGATTATCCGTGATGTATTCGTTGCCGCCTCTACCACCCTCAGAAGAAGATGAGCCTCCGCCTCGCTTCACACCCAGCACGTTGATGCCGAATCGCTTGCGCAGGTTGGCATCGCCGATGCGCAGACCGGCGAAGTTGGAGGTAGGCATCACAACGATTTCCGTCAGTCCCAGGTCGTAGAAATCAATCTTCACGTCCTTCATCTTCCTCAGTCCGTAATCCTGGGCAAAGCGCTGCATCTTCTGCTCGTCACCTATTATATATAGTATGTCGTGCTCCTGAATGGTACTGCTGCTCTTCGCCATGTTCTGGTTTACGTCCTGCACCAGTCCGAGTCTCGATTTCTTCTCGTTTCTAATCTCGATGATACTCACTCCGTATTTCTTCTGGATGCTGAGTTCCTTCAGGGTCTTTCCCACGATGTTCATCGGCTCGCCGTTTTCATCCTTGGCGGCAGAAGTCCGGTTGCTTGGCACGATGTAGCGATGCAGATTGTCGAGCAGGCGGTATTCATCCACCAGGTCGTCGAGCGACTTGGTTTTCTTCTTCTTTCCGCTCTGTTTCCTGCTGAGGAAGATTTTGCTGAGCGGCATGAGCACGATGATGCCGATGGCGATGACGATGATGCCCACGGGGAAGAAGGAGAAGAAGGCGAGCGGCTTGAATCCCGCCTCAGTAAGCACCTCGTCGATGACCAGGTTGGGCGGTGTACCGATGAGAGTGAGCATTCCGCCCAGGCTTCCGGCGAAGGCGAGCGGCATGAGGAAGCGCGACGACTGCATGCCCGAACCTGCTGCCAGGCTCATGATGATAGGCATCATGAGGGCCACCGTTCCGGTATTGCTCACGAAAGCTCCGATAAAGGAGGTTACGAGCATCACCAGCAGGAAGGTGATGGTTTCGTTGCCGCGCGAGAGTGCCATCAGTTTATTGCCCGTCAGCTTGGCGAGACCAGTCTGCATGATGGCTCCCCCCACCACGAAGAGTCCGACCATCATGACCACGATGGGCGAAGAGAAACCAGCCAGAGCTTCGGCTGGCGTAAGAATTCCGAAAACCAGGAGTGCTGCCAGGGCTGTGAGCGCCACGATGTCGGCTCTCACCTTGCCCCAAATAAACATGGCAACCGTAATGATTAAGATAATAAGCGTTATTGTCATGCTATAAAAACTTTGATTTTTTTAAATATGATGCAAAGATACTTACTTTTTCTCGCTTTTTTGACCTCCGTAATGCTAATTTTTCTAAATTTATAGCAGATTATAGGAGGAAACTGCACTTTATTCATCAGTTTTCAGTACCTTTGCCCTCAATTCAATCAATCGAATAAGTAGAAGATCAATCTCCGAAAAATAGAAAATCAATCATTCAATAAATAGAAGACTTAATAATTCATTAGAAATGGAACAGAACAATGTTAAACCAGCTGATGGCAAGCTGGGTATTATGGTTGTAGGTTGTGGTGCAGTATCTACTACATTCATGACAGGTGTGCTGATGGCCCGCAAGGGACTTACCAAGCCAGTAGGCTCAATGACTCAGTACGACAAGATTCGTGTGGGCAAGGGCGCAGACAAGAAGTATCTGCACTACAAGGACATCGTTCCTCTTGCCAACCTCAACGACATCGTATTCGGCACTTGGGATGTTTATCCTCAGAATGCCTATCAGGCTGCCATGTATGCCGAGGTTTTGAAGGAGAAGGACATCAACCCTGTGCGCGAGGAGCTGGAACAGATTGTTCCGATGAAGGCTGCATTCGACAAGAACTACGCCAAGCGTCTGGACGGCGACAACGTGAAGGACTGCAAGACCCGCTGGGAGATGGTAGAGGTGCTGCGCCAGGACATCCGAGACTTCAAGGAGAAGAACGGCTGCTCTCGCATCGTTGTTGCATGGGCTGCATCTACAGAAATCTACGTACCGGTGGACATGGAGATTCACGGCTCATTGGCAGCTCTCGAGGCTGCGATGAAGGCTGACGACCGCCAGCACATCGCTCCATCCATGTGCTACGCCTACGCTGCCCTTACCGAGGGTGCTCCTTTCATCATGGGTGCTCCTAATACTACGGTTGACATTCCTGCCATGTGGGAACTCGCTGAGAAGACCCAGATGCCTATCGCAGGCAAGGACTTCAAGACCGGTCAGACCCTCGTGAAGAGTGGTTTCGCTCCTATCATCGGCACCCGCTGCCTGGGCTTGAACGGATGGTTCTCTACCAATATCCTGGGCAACCGCGACGGTCTCGTTCTCGATGAGCCAGCCAACTTCCACACCAAGGAGGTGAGCAAGCTCTCTACCCTGGAGACAATTCTGAAGCCAGAGGACCAGCCAGACCTCTACGGCCACGGCAACGACGAGGACACCCAGTATTATCATAAGGTACGCATCAACTACTATCCACCTCGCAACGACAACAAGGAGGGCTGGGACAACATCGACATCTTCGGATGGATGGGTTACCCAATGCAGATCAAGATCAACTTCCTGTGCCGCGACTCTATCCTTGCAGCTCCATTGCTGCTCGACCTCTGTCTGCTGAGCGACCTTGCTGCCCGTGCCGGCCGTTATGGCACCCAGCGCTTCCTGAGCTTCTTCCTCAAGGCACCAATGCACGACTACACCAAGGGCGAAGAGGCTGTGAACAACCTCTACCAGCAATATACCATGCTGAAGAACGCCATCCGCGAGATGGGCGGTTACGAGGCTGATGAGGAAATCGACTAAGATTTTTCCGATAAAGGACTGAAGTGGATGATTTCACCCACACGCCCTGAAAGGGCAGAAGCTCTTAGCCCAGGGCAACACCCTGGGTACAAACAGCAACCAACAAGGCGCCCTGTAAGGGCAAAAGCTTCATTACCAACACTTTAAAGCTTTTGCCCTTACAGGGCGTATGTTTATAACGCCGAACAACCAAGGGCGTTGCCCTGGGCTAGGAGCTTCTGCCCTTTCAGGGCGTGTGGAGCTTACTTGCAAATATTGACAAACATTTAATAAATATCAGAAGAATGACAAAGAAAGGTAAACATACCGTATTATTTATCTGCCTCGGCAACATCTGCCGCTCGCCTGCCGGAGAGGGCATCATGAAGAGCCTGGTGGAGAAGGCAGGACTGGAGAATGAGTTTGAAATCGATTCTGCAGGAATCGGAAACTGGCACGTAGGTCAGCTGCCCGACAGCCGCATGAGAAAATGCGGAGCCGAGCATGGCTACAATTTCAACAGTCACGCCCGCCAGTTCCAGAAATCCGATTTCGGGAGATTCGAAACCATCGTAGTAATGGACAACGAGAACTACCGCGCCATCACCTCCATGGCTTCCTGCCAGGCAGACAAGGACAAGGTGGTGCGCATGGCTGATTTTCTGACCCACCATCGTGAATACACCACCGTGCCCGATCCATACTACGGCGACTACAGCGACTTCGAGCTCGTTATCACGCTCCTGGAAGATGCCTGCCAGGGATTGCTGGAAAGCATCTTAGAAGAATAACAAAAAAGAGGATGTGCCATAAGTCCATGACACATCCTTTTTTTCGTTTCTTCATAGATTTTATTCATCGGATTACGCTGAATAACAATTCCACCTTATTATATTTATACAGTAATCTCACCCGAACCATAGCAGCGATGATGATTCTCATCATACACCACGCAGAACTGGCCGGGAGCCACGCCGTGGATCGCCTCTTCTGAATGTATCATCCAGCGGCCATCTTCGAGTTTTTCGATAGTGGCTGGATGATACTCCGGTGTATGGCGAATCTTGAACGTTACCTTCTGCATCGCCACCTCGCGGGTGAGGAAATGGAAATCCTGAAGCGGGAAATCCTTCTTGTACGCCGTCTGAGGGTCGTAGCCGTGACTCACGTAGAGAATGTTCTTCTCCACATCCTTCTTGATTACGAACCAAGGTCCGCCGCCGAAGCCCAGTCCCTTGCGCTGGCCGATGGTATGGAACCACAAGCCCTTGTGGGTGCCGATTCGCTTGCCCGTCTCCATCTCTATCACGTCGCCCGGTTTCTCGCCCAGGTACCGGCGGATGTAATCGTTATAGTTGATCTGTCCCAGGAAGCAAATTCCTTGACTATCCTTGCGCTTGGCATTAATGAGATGTTCCTCTTCTGCTATCTCACGAATTTCATTCTTGATGTGATGACCGATAGGGAAAATCGCTTTTCGTAATTGCCAACTTTCTATCTGAGCCAGAAAATCGGTCTGATCCTTTACGGGGTCAGGACTCGTAACGAGCCATTTATCGCCGTTTTCATCCGTTTCGGTCTGCGCATAATGACCTGTGGCGATGAGGTCGTAGTTGTGGCCCATCTTCTCATCGAAGGCACCAAACTTGATGAGCCTGTTGCACATCACATCAGGGTTCGGGGTGAATCCAGCCTTCACCTTATCCATGGTGTAGCGAGTCACCTCGTTCCAGTATTCCTGGTGGCAGTCAATTACCTGCAGCTTGCAGCCATACTTGCGTGCCACGGCAGTAGCCATCTCCAGGTCTTCCTCTGAAGAGCAGTCCCATTCCTCCTTTTCTTCCGGTCCTATCTTGATATAGAAGCAGTCAGGGTGCAGGCCCAGTCGGGCAAACTCCCACACCACTACCGAACTATCCACGCCGCCCGAAAGCAGCACGGCCACCCGCTTGTCCTTTACCTCGGCAAGGAAGAGCTCGTCTCTGGTCTCCAGTTCCTTCTCTCTTGGAGTATCCGTTATCATCTTATTGTTATTATCCATTGTCTATTCGCTATTATTCATTTGTGAAGGCAAAGTTACAACAAATTCTGCGAAAAGCCGCCATCTTATGCCGAAAAATTTCATATTTCGCCTAAATGTTTTCTCTTGCACTACATTCTCCCCTTTATCCGCTCCTTCACCTATCGAAATTCCCGATAGCAGAAATCGGCTTATTCCAACATCAATTCTTTTTTGCTTTCGATTTTATCCATACCTTTGCAATCGAAATTCAGCAAAATGCGGTTATAGTAAAAATCAATAACATAGTTTAATATAAGAACATGGATATCTTAAAAAATCTGTTTTATGGCTTCCCTGACCTATGGGGAGGCGGAG
>ERZ1023674.304-NODE-304-length-12520-cov-56.446530_pt1 | contig 12520 bp, 12 predicted proteins | sample MGYA00380343_ERZ1023674 | MGnify/ENA primary metagenome ERZ1023674 (study PRJEB33179, sample SAMN07448985) | human gut metagenome | biome: Human-gut; feature: Human associated habitat; material: Faeces | host: Homo sapiens | place: India: Bhopal | collected...
TTTACGTTCCAACCTCTCTTATTCTCCTTTGGCTGCTTTAGAGCTTTATGTTAAACAATCTAACTCGCCGTTTTGCGCCCCGCAACTCATACTTTTTCAGAAGAGAAAACATAGAGTTAAAGAGAAAAAAACACAGCACCTTATTCAGTATTCAGTTATTCAGTTTTTTTTTAAGGGGTTACTTTTTACCCCCTTAAAAAGTAAAGTTTATATACTATCTATATATCTATATATAATATATATAATATAATAATAAAAATACATTACAAAATAACCAATCCCTTTTTTCCGGGTTTTTAACCCCTTCATCCATGTAAGGGTTTAAAAAAAAACTGAATAACTGAATACTGAATAAAGAACAAGGCAATTGCAGAAAGGATTGTTCTTATATTTTTGCGCACTTATAAACATTTTCTCAATTTTTATCAGAAAACTCTTGCAGATATGAAAATAAAATCGTAACTTTGCTGATGCAATAGAAATATTAATAACATTGGGATTATGAAGCAGGTAGAAGAAAGATATATCAGTTTGTTGACCGATTTCGGTTTCAAGCGAATTTTCGGATCAGCTCCCAACAAGGATTTGCTGATCTGTTTCCTCAACAGCTTGTTCAATGGAAGACAGGTTGTTAAGGACGTGAAGTATCTGAATCCGGAGAAAGTGGGCGATATCTATACCGACCGCAAGGCCATCTTCGACGTATATTGCGAAGGAGCAAACGGCGAGAAGTTCATCGTGGAAATGCAGAATGCATACCAGACATACTTCAAGGATCGTGCCCTGTTCTATTCCACCTTCCCTATCCGTGAGCAGGCTCCTAAGGGTAGTGAATGGGACTTCAAGCTCAACCATGTTTACACAATTGCTCTGCTCAACTTCAACATGAACGAGGAAGCCTTCAATAAGGAGGAAATCCGCCATCATGTGCAGTTGTGCGATACTGCCACGCACAAGATTTTTTACGATAAGCTGGAGTTTATTTACGTGGAAATCGCCAAGTTCAACAAGTCGCTGGACGAGTTGGAAACGCTCTACGACAAGTGGCTCTATGCCTTAAAGAACCTCTACAAGCTTACTCAGCGCCCTAAGGCGTTATGCGACAAGGTCTTCGACCGCCTATTCGAAGAAGCCGAGATTGCAAAATTCACTCCACAGGAGCAGCGGGAGTATGAAGCCAGCAAGATGGCATATCGTGATATCAAGAATTCGATAGATACCGCCAAGCGAGAAGGTAAAGAAGAGGGCCTGGCTGAAGGCATGGAGAAGGGCCTGGCTGAAGGCATGGAAAAAGGCCTGGCTGAAGGCATGGAGAAGGGCATGGCTGAAGGCATGGAAAAGGGCTTGGTAAAAGGCTTGGCTGAAGGCATGGAGAAGGGCATGAACAAGCGAAGCCTTGAGATTGCCAGAAAGATGCTGGCGAATGGTATGGATGCTGCCACGGTGATGAAAATAACAGGATTGTCGGAGAGTCAGTTACAGCAGCTGAAAGGATAAGGAACTGTCTGGAGAAACGAATGATCTCCGTGGCTGCATCTTTGACATCTATTGTGTTACCGACGATGATAAACATTTCATCGTTGAGATGCAGAACAGATTGGTACCTTTCTTTGTGAATCGTTTCATCTATCTTTCTCTTCCTTTCTTTGATAAGAGTGAGGAAGAATGCGAGACAGGTTTTGAAAAATGGATTTATGTATTGAAGTATATGGAAATGGATGAAGTTTCCTCGGACAGGTAGAATTGGATACCAGCATTATCCGGAATGCCGTATCATTTGCACTTACCCATACACCCTAAAACAGGGCGTATGGGTAGTATGTAGCTTTAGTTTACAGAACTTATGCGAAGCTTCTCAAAAGTACATAAAATGGATAAAACAAATATGTTAGGTTTGGTAAAATATGGGTATAGTTTGTTTGGTAGTATTTCTTGCGTTGGTAATCTTCTTAAAATTGAAGATGCCAATGTGGAAAGGTAAATATTCCGAAAGGTTGGTGCATAAGAAAATGTTGCAGCTGTCAGACGAATACACAATATTCAACAATTTGTTGTTTGAGAGTAATGGACGCTCAACTCAAATTGACCATATTGTAGTGTCACCTTATGGGGTATTCGTCATTGAGACAAAGGGTTATAAAGGTTGGATATTAGGTGGAGAGAATTCTGAATATTGGACTCAGGTCATCTACAAAAGTAAACACCAATTTTATAATCCGATAAAGCAGAATGAGGGGCATGTAAGATTTCTTCGCCATTTGTTAAAATGTCCTGTTGATTTCCCTTTTATTCCGATTGTTGTATTTAATAATTCTGCAGAGTTGAAAGTTCATGTCAATGACCATATAGTTGTAAACAGATGCAACTTGAATTGGGCAATATCTCAATATCAAGACATTATTCTAAATGCTACACAAATTGATTGGATTATCAATTCTATTCAACGGTATTACACAATAGCAAATAAGGAAGAAATAAGACAGCACAAGCAGAATGTTAAAGATAGGCAATATAGAGCAAAGAACTTAATAAGTCAAGGTGTTTGCCCACAATGTGGTGGTCAGTTAGTTTTACGCAATGGAAGATATGGCTCTTTTTATGGGTGTTCGAACTTTCCTAAATGCAAGTTTACACTAAATTAATGAGTGGGTAGTATATTAAGTTACACCCTCTTATGCTGTATCCGAGTCTTTGGTTATCGCCAAAGTGGGTAAGGATTCTATCAAGGTTGCCGTAAAATAAACTTCGTAGATTCTAAAATATAAAGAGTTTGATGCCCAGGAATTGGTGCGTCAAACTCTTTTTTGAATGGTAATTCCCATTTCTTCTTTCTTGTTTTGTAAGCAGAACATGGTTTTACAGCTCGTTTTTATACTATTAAACATAAATATTCACTTTTGCGAGATTTTTCTTGCGGAAAATTTTGTGATTTCAATAATTATTCGTATCTTTGCAGCGTCAGTCCTCGCCAAGCCTCTTAACAATGCTCAAATCGTGCGAGGCGTTTTTTATTTATACACATTTGAATATGGCAAATCTTATACCTTTTACAAAACGATTTGAATCTTCAGAAAATCTCGTTAATTTGCTTGAATCACGAGGTTTACAGATTTATGATAGGAACAAAGCCATACAGTACCTTGACAATATTGGTTATTACAGATTGTCTGCTTATATGTATCCTTTGTTGAAGATGCCCAAGACAGCACATTTATACAAGGAAGGTTCATCCTTTAAAAAAGTGATGATGCTTTATCGTTTTGATAAGAAACTGAGACTACTCATGTTCAATGAGATAGAAAAGATTGAAATTGCTATCCCAAAATAACATGGTTGTTCATTCGGTTTCCCGAAATTGACTTAAAAGCTCTCGGCTTTCCGCAGGGATGGCAAATGGAACCATTATGGAGGTAATTTCAAGTGAAACTGCTATTTTGTGCAAATCTATGTGATTCTGTATTCAGTTCCATCGGTTGTAGGTAGTTCGCAAAACGAAAATAGCTTACAGAATGAAGAAATTTTATAGCATCTTCTTCATCTTCGATTGTCAGCTCGCGTTCTTTCAAAATGTCAAGTTGACAATAAAAATCCATTGCTTGTTTTGTGTACTGCATATTACTTCAGTATAATATAAAACACGAAGTCCTGCCGTGGTACGCTTTCAAGAAGAGGCGTGGCAGGAACTGTTGCTGCAAAATTACTAATTTCATTCCAAAATGCCAACTTTTTGTTTAAGAATATGCATTCTAAATATGCTATTTAATATTGTATAACGGAATTTCGGCGTATTTTTTTGATATTGGTATCACTAAGTTAAAGTAACGTTAAATATGCAACTTGCTGAGCATCGTTACGCTTTTTTGTTTACCTTTGCATTTAATAATTATTAGTAGTACCAACGATGAGGCAACGAAATAAATCAGATAAACTTCTGGTATGGGTTCCTGAGCATGGATGGATATTCCATCATACGAGTGAATCTACGTATCTGGAAGTGCTTAGGCTTATTGGAGGAGAACGATTGAGTAAAGTCGCTCTTGAGATATCTCATCTGCCTGTATTTACGAAAGAACCCTATCTCCAGTTTGCTAAATACATGAAATCTATCGGGCATGGATGGTTTGTGAATACCGTTGGTGGAACTAGTAATAAATATCTTCAGCTCAATACGATTAATGACAAACTCCATTTGGGCTTGAAGGTGAAACTTGTGCCAGAAGAAATACTCAATCATATGGAGGCGCAAAACCTTAAAAATCAAGGTGTAAATATAGATTTGGGTGAAAAGCGAACTCGTAAACTTGATGATACTCTTTTGGTAGATTTTGATGGACAGACGTTTGATTTGAAACATCGAAATGGGCGTGAGGTATTTGTTAAATTAATAGAAAGTATTGGTGCAAGGGATGTTAGTAAACTAAATCTGACGAATGGTTCCGAAGATTTAGTTACGTCTATGCAGGTTTATTCTAATCAGCTTCCGTGTGGTGATTTCTGGGTTTCTGTTCCTAACTCAACGAAAGGCAAACACAAAATAATTCTCACAATTAAAGCTATGTTGAAACTCGACCTGACAATTACGACTTTATCCAAAGAAGAAAGACGTGATAGACAACTCGAGAAACTGAAAAGCGAGATGGGTGAGTTAATGAAAAAAATGGCTGATATGAATAGTGATGAGATTAAGTAAATAATGATATAAACATAAATTATGGAAAAGTATATATTAAAATTGTTTTGTGTTCTTCTTATGGTTTGCTCTAGTTGCCTTGTTAGTTGTTCAAGTGATGATGATCATTATGACGAACCTGCTCTAGAGGAGGTTCGCTATTATGTGAAGTATGAGGTTCATATGAATATAAATAGATCAGCTTTGGGTGTATCGATACAATGCCAGGGAGATAAAAAAGAGGAGCATTTTAGTACCAAGAATCCTAGCTGGGAAGGAACTTTTGGTCCTTTTAAAAAAAGGCAAAAAGTTTTCTTGAAAGTGTACAGTGAGGCAGTGGTAACATCAACGAGTGACAGCTATGTAAGAATTAGTGTAAGCCGGGACAAGGAACCTTTTGTGTTGAGGGAAGAACTAAGACGTTCGGACAGTACTAAAAGTTATGAAATTTCTGCAATTGTAGAATAAACCGAATGGCGAGATTACATTGCTATTGAAATCGATTCACTATATACTATAATTTTGAAAATTAACAATTAAGATTATGAGAAATTTTACTTTATTTAAATGTACGGGGTTATATGTCCGTAAAGTGTCAAACGGCTTTTCTAAGCGTACTGTCATTTTGCTAGTTATGATGATTATGATGACTGGCAACGCTTTAGCTGGCGTCAGTTACGAAGTAATTGATGGCTTTAAATATTTACTAAATTCCGACTCCAAAACAGCCTCACTTGTTGCTAATGCCGAAAAATATACAGGTGATATTGTGATTCCGGAAAATATTAAAGCGAAAGATGGAAATACATATTCTGTAACTTCATTTGAGGATAATTCTTTCTGGGGATGTAGTGGCTTAACATCTGTTTCTATCCCTTCGTCTGTTACATCTCTGGGAAATTATTGTTTTAAAGATTGTAGTAATTTGGCTTCTATAAACGTTCCTTCATCTGTTACAAAGATGGGGCAAGAATGTTTCTATAATTGTAGTCGCTTGGCTTCTGTTACCATATCTTCAGCTGTAACATCCTTAGGTGATGGTTGTTTCTATAATTGTACCAGTTTAGCTTCTATTACGATTCCGTCGTCAGTTACATCTCTTGGGGAGAGGTGCTTTTGGTACTGTAGTAAATTAACTTCTATCATTATACCTTCATCTGTTACATCGATAGGACAAGAATGTTTTTATAATTGTAGTGGCTTGACTTCAGTTATCCTTCCTTCTGCTATTAAATCATTGGAATATCAGTGTTTTTGTGGCTGTAGTAGCTTGGCTTCTGTCAAGATTCCGTCTTCTGTTACTTCGTTGGGGCAGTTTTGTTTTAGTGGTTGTAGTAGCTTGACTTCTGTTACGATTCCATCATCTGTAATATCAATAGGAATGTCTTGCTTCAGCAAATGTAGTAGTTTGCCTTCTGTTACTATCCCATCATCTGTTATATCGCTGGGTGCTTTTTGTTTCGAGCATTGTAGTCGTCTTGAAACCATGTATTTTAAGGGTAGTACACCTAGAAATTTATCGGATGCATCTATCTCTACGACTTGCATATTTAACGTGCCAAGCGAATACCTAGAGGATTATAAAAAAACTCTAGGTTCTTATTATAAATATATTTACGCCTGGAACCCAAGTGAAGCTGGTGATGATACCAAGCCAGTTACTCAATGTGCTACACCATCTATTTCTTACGCATCAGGAGAGTTGAAGTTCGCTAGCGAAACAGCTGACGCCGAGTATCATTATACAATTACGGATGCTGATATGGCTTCTAATGCTTATAACAAGGAGGGCAAGGTTACTCTTTCTGCAGCCTACAAGATTTCTGTTTATGCTACAGCTGATGGCTATACAGCATCTGATAAGGCGGAAGCTACGCTGTATTGGATTAATGCTAACTTGGATAATGGTACCAACATCAACCAGGTAAGAACAAGGGGCGTGGTGGCTTCGGCTCATGATGGCATCATCAGCCTCTCTGGTCTTGACGATGGCGAGGTGGTGAAGTTCTTCGCTGCTGACGGCAAGTATCTTGGCTCTACGGTTGCAGCCAACGGTGCTGCCTCTTATGCTGTATCCGAGTCTTTGGTTATCGCCAAAGTGGGTAAGGATTCTATCAAGATTGCAATGAAATAAGGATTGTGCAGAGCGATGCACCTACCGTAAAATTATAAAAGTAAGGGGAAGAAGGCGAGTAACGTAAATTGCTCACTTTTTTCCTTTTTTTGTATACTTTTCTGAGAATCATTTAAAAAATCGTATACCACCTCTTCTTTCAAGATTGAGGAAGTAAATTTAGTCTATCTTAAATGGAGAAGATATATGACTAAATTTATTGTAAAACAGAAGATTGCTCTGGCTGTGTTGGGAATCATAAGATTGTAGGAGATAAACACCTATTATCAGCATTCACCTCCTACTCGAGTATATATTAGTTAAATCTAAAAAAATTAATAACCAGGATTCTGGTATTCTGCGCCATTAATAATACCATTTGTAAAGGTTGTTGAAATTGGACGAAGAGCATACTCTGGTTTGAAATACCTAGCTAAGTCTGGATGTGTAGCCTGTAGATATGAATTGTCCTTGAACATACCTGTGCGCTTCAAATCATAGAAGCGGCAGTATTCACCACATAACTCACGACCACGTTCATCCAACACTGTACGAACAGAAGCGGAACCAGTGAGAGGGGTAGCTCCTGCACGTTGGCGAACCTTATTAATATAGCCCATAGCTTTAGATCCGCCATTTAGGTAGATATCAGCCTCTGCTGCAATGAGGTAAATCTCAGCCATGCGTATGATGAATGTAGCATTCAAGTTTCCATTACGTTTTTTGTTGGCATTAGCAACATAATAGTTGCTGCTATTATGCTTGTTAAGAGATGGATAGAAGTAGCGGAACATGTTTTCACCTGCGCCACGCTCGTTTATCACATTCTTATTTGCATCATCATATACATCCTTATAATCTACTACTAAGTAGTTGGCTGTAGCTTTCTTACTTACTTCCGTTGCATAATCTGCATCCTGAGGCATCACGATTTTGATGGCCAAGTCGCCTGTATTCAGCTTCTTGCCAACAATGGCATCTTCCTTACCAAAGTTGTTCTTTGAACTTTCGTCCCACTCATAATTCCTGTTTGCGTTCCACTGAGTAGTGAAAGACTTATGGAAACGTGGGTCTAGTGTTCCATCCTGCTGTACATATAGATTGAGCAAATACTGAGTTGGCATGAAGATACCAGCCTGACTGCCTTCCCATGTTAGACGGCTAGTCTGATTGTCTTCACGAGCACCAAACTTATTGATATTACAGAGGAACTTCTCATTGTTACGATTCAATTTGAAGTTACCATTACTAGAACCATGTCCATCGCTGCCAGCATACCATCGATGCTTCCATAGAGCCTCCTTATTTTCTTTATTATTTTTCTCAGCAAAAACCTCCTCATACGTAGGATACATGTAAGCACCATATGTAGAGCCACCCGACTCACAGTCAGTTATCAGCTTTTTTGCTGCATCAAGCGCCTCAGGTATATACTCATCCGTAGCATACTCTTTGGTCTGCAGACAAACTTTTGCCAACATTCCAAGTGCAGCTTTTTTGGTAGGCTGTGTAGTAGTTGCGTCATTGCCTTTATCCAGCCATTCCACCGCAAATTCCAAGTCAGGAATGATGATGTCCTTATAAATCGTTAGAGGTTCTGTGCGTGTAGGAGCAAAATTCATTGAGCTAGCCGGTTCAGTAATCATGGTAACCCCACCAAACTGCTCTACAGCATTGAAATAATAGATAGCACGCAAGAATCTTGCTTCTGCAACTTTGGCATTTTTCTCAGCCTCAGTTTTAAAAGGGGCTTTATTTGCCAAACTGATAGCCATATTGCAACTGCCAATACCATCATAGAGAGAGTTCCAGATACCATTTGTATAGGTGGTGTTAGGTGCTGCACCTGCGAAGAACCAAAAATACTGAGTATAGGAAGTATTCTGATTTCCTTGGTAAGTCCAGAGGTCTGTATCACCTTCTGTCAATTCCATGAAACCATCCGTACCATACAAGAAACGTTCCATACCAAAATAGCACTGATTAAGCAAAGTCTGGTATGACTCAACCGAGTTCGCTGCCATGTTCTCCATGGTAAAACCACCAGGGTTTTCTTCTTCCAAAGAGCACGAAGCTAAAGACATCGCACCAGCAGCGAGAGCTGCAGAGAACAATATATTCTTAAAATTCATCTTTTTCATTTTTTTTAATTGTTTAGAATGTGATATTTATACCAAAAACAAACTGCTTGTAAGTCGGGAAAGTATCTGAACCACCCATTTCTGGATCTGTACCTTTCAACTTACTGTCCATAGCAAAAATCCAAGGATTGTAGGCAGTAAAATAGAAACGGCACTTCTCCATAAGCGCATGCTTAGAGATGCTCTTTGGAAGTGTATAACCCAATGTGATGTTCTTTATCTTGATGAAAGAACCATCATATACATTGATGGCTGTATTACCAATCGTTTGGTCATCACCACTACCAGGGCGTGGATAATAAGCACCTTGGTTTTCTTCTGTCCAATAGTCTATACCTGAAATTTGATTTGTACCAATTCCAGACTTAGCTGTATATGAACCGAGCATTTTGCTATAGATAGTCTGACCGAAACGTCCCATTGCATAGACAGTCAAGTCGAAGTCCTTATATACGAAAGTATTGTTAAGACCAATAATCCAGTTAGGATTCTCGTGTCCCAATACCTGACGGTCATCCTGGCTGTACTTATGCGCACCTCCGTCACCATTGCCATTTTCGTCAAATTTCTCAATCGTCTCAACCTTTACCCATCCAGGTTTCACGCCATACTTATCAAGTTCTTCCTGTGAAGCATCAGTACCCCAGATACCAGCATACTTGTAATCGTATATAGCATGAATAGGCTTACCCACGAAAAGATTCTCTGAAATCAAGTCACCATTAGGTAAACTCTCGATCTTTTCCTTGCTCCAAGTTCCTGTCAATGTGGTATTCCATTTGAAGTCTTTGGTAACGATATTACGGCTGTTGATGGTGAACTCTACACCCTTGTTGCTAGTCTTGGCAATATTTTCCCAGCTAGCCAAAGGAGAGCCCCAACCAGTGCTGCCACTTGTTACAGGCATAGTACGCTTGAAGAGCAAACCACGTGTTTTAGTGGTGAAGAAATCCAAACTGCCATCAAGACGTCCTTTGAGTACAGCCATATCTATACCGAAGTTCCAATTATAAGATTTTTCCCATCCCAAAGAAGGACTACCATAGGTACCGGTATATTGAGTAAACGGCACTATGTTGCCATTTATAGTGATGCCGGCAGAAGTGTATTTATAGGCATTTGTTTGTGTTGAATAAGCACCTACGCCACCAGAATTACCTGTAATACCTGCACCCACTCTGAGTTTCAAGTTGTCAAGCCACTTTTCTGAGCTTTTCATGAAGCTTTCGTCTGACACGCGCCAAGCTAATGCTCCTGCAGGGAATGAATCCCATTTCTTACCTGGAGAGAAGAATGACACACCATCCCAGCGATTTGAGAAAGTGAAGAGGTACTTACCTTTATAGGAATAATTAAATCGCAAGGCGTATGACATTTTTTGGGTGGTTGTCAGTCCTGACTCTATACGTTGGCTATTGGCTGCCAACAAACGCCAATACTTCCATATGTCCAAATCCTGGCCACTACCGTCTGCATTTGTATATTCATTAGAATTCTTCTGCCAAGAAGTAACGCCTGTAACACCAAAGTTATGGTCATTAGCAATACTGAAGTTGTATGAAAGAATATTCTCCCATGTATAACTATAACTGTCTGAGTTCTGTATCTGTGCGTGAGGTGAACCTGCATATGTAGGTCTGTTGGCATGACACAAATTGCCCCAATATGTACCTTGGCGGCCATGACCTAACGAACCATTAAGTTGAGTACGGTAAGACAAACCCTTGAAAGGAGTAATCTCTGCATAACCAATTGCATTGATATAGGTATATCGATTATTATTGTCATACTGATTCTTGATATAATCGCCCATAGGAGAGTATTGGTTATTGATATACTCAGAGTTATACTCGCCAAATTCATCAAAAACATCACCAAGAGGAAAAGCCCTCAATGCTCCTGTGAATGTCTTGTTGTCGCCGCGATTACGGATGCTATAGTTGAGATTGGTCGACACACCTGCTTTAAACCAGTCGAATACCTTTTGATCGATATTCAAACGTACAGAATATTTGTTGAGTTTCTCATTAGACAGTAATCCTTGGTCACGGTTATACACCAATGAAGCGTATACATTTGTCTTGTCAGTTCCACCCTGGATGGAAAGTGAATATTTTTGAGTCGTAGCTCTATTATTCATAGCCTGATCTACCCAGTCTATCCATTTTCCTGCATTATAAGCATCTACATAATCCTGGTTACCACCGAAGAGGTCTGAAACGCTCGCTGGAGCTACGCCATTTTTGTATTTATACGCCTCTGTATAATAATTAACCCATTCATCACCAGTCATGCCACTCTTGTACTCTGGAGAACCACTCCAACCATAGAAAGCGTCAAAATTAACCTTTGTCTTGGAATTTTTCGCTCCACGCTTGGTTGTTATAATGATGACACCATTGGCACCTGCTGAACCATAGATGGCGGTAGATGAAGCATCCTTCAATACATCGATGCTCTCTATATCGTTAGGGCTTATGTCATCATAGCTTCCAGGCAGACCGTCGATAATAAACAAAGGACTGTTATCGCCATAGATAGAACGAGAACCGCGAAGCAAAATATTAACTCCGCCACCAACCTGACCACTGGATTTTGTAATATCAAGACCTGCGATTTTACCTTGCAAAGCCTCCATTACGTTGGAGGTAGGAGCAACTACTACATCTTCATTCTTAACGGATACTACTGAGCCTGTCAAGTCACGTTTTTTCTGTGTACCGTAACCTACAACAACCAACTCCTCAAGACCTATAGCATCAGGCTCCATCTTGATTCCCATATTTTGCTTGGCAGAAACAGTAAGAGTTTTATAACCAGTGTAACTGATTTCCAAGACTGTACCAGCAGGTACGTTTACAGAAAACTTGCCATCCATGTCAGTAATGGCACCGACACCACTACCTTTCTTTTTGATGGTTACACCAATCATCGGCTCACCAGTCTCATCAACAATAGTACCATTGATGGAGTTTGACTGCTGCACTACAGAAAGAGGTGTTTGAATTCCTCCTTGAATTTTACCTGCCATCATAGTTGTTGGAGTCAACAAGATAGTAGAAACCAACATTACCTTAGAGGTAATTCCTGAGATAGCGCCAGGATTTTTCAATTTCTTCATAATTGATTCTTTTAGGTTTGTTTTTTATGTTTTAATCTAACTTCATAAATAGTCTGTTCCCAATCATCTGTGTCGTGATGTTAGTATACTGCTACAAACAAATAAGATTATCATAAAGACGAAAAGAATCCAAATATTGTAATCACCTTCATTGAGATTTGTTTTTTGTTGCCTGATAAATATTAAGTGTTCAATCTGATTGAACAGCCAATTTGATATTCCTCTATATGGTTCTATATCTATACGTTATATGCACATGTTTCTTGCACAACAGAAATGTTGCAGACACGAAATAGGAGATATAAATACCTATGATAAGTGTTTTCTTCCTATTCGATATCGACTTCTGATGATGATTTTGTGTTTAACTTATACTATACTTGTGCTTGGAACTTGCTTTCTGTTACTAATTGTGTTAAAATCGTGTTAATATTAAGCTTGGCTTGCGTATGTATTAATATTTTTTATATATTTGC
>ERZ1023674.313-NODE-313-length-12140-cov-7.243194_pt1 | contig 12140 bp, 7 predicted proteins | sample MGYA00380343_ERZ1023674 | MGnify/ENA primary metagenome ERZ1023674 (study PRJEB33179, sample SAMN07448985) | human gut metagenome | biome: Human-gut; feature: Human associated habitat; material: Faeces | host: Homo sapiens | place: India: Bhopal | collected...
CTTTGCCATTATGAACGTGGGGCTGATGACGAGATGAATTATACTTTTGAGATTCCTGCAAATAGTCAGGCAAATATCGTTCTGCCTTGCTTGAATCACCGAAGTGTATTTGAAAATGGAAAAGATGTGAAAAGTGGCGAGAATGGTGTCGTATCTGTAGAATACAAAGATGGAAAGGCTTATTTGAAAATGGGTTCTGGCAACTATACTTTGCAGATTAAAAAAAAAGAAGCCACAGGAATCCAAGAGGTAAACATCTCAAGGGCACGGCTAAATGATGTCTATTATGACTTGGAAGGGCGAAATCATGGCAAAGTGAGACCTTCTAAGAAAGGAATTTTTATTTGGAATCAGAAAAAAGTTGTTCTCTAAAGAATTGCTTTTATAGAAAAAGCAAGTGGGATTAGGAATAGAGATAATGTATTGCCCAAATTGTGGATATTAGTTTGGGCACTTGTTGCCCGCTTCATGAGCAACGGTTGCTCGTCTCATGTTCACCAGTTCCCCATCACGTGGTCCCCGAGGGACCGCTTGGAGAGCATGGTTGGAACTCTGTGTAGTAGATTTATTTATTGACAATAAACAAAAAGCCACAGATTTATTTATTGACAATAAACAAATTTGGCGTAATTTATTTGGTAGCAAAAAATAATAGTCGTATATTTGCACGGTAATCAAATAGATAGAACCATGCAAAAGAAGTTTTCAAGACTCTCATCAAGGAGGGACAAAACGAAATATAGGAGATAGAACTCTATCAGAGATCTTTCGACTTTGAGGAGCAGGGAAGATATGTGCTTGTAGGTATTCATCACGGGTTCCAATGCCAAGAAGCATTACTTTACTGATAATGGTTTGCTGAGCATCTTTCTTACTGACTCAAAGTCGCCTTTGTTGGAAAATCTATGCGCCATCACCTTGCATAAGAAATACAACAGAAACTATGAGATGCCGAAACTGTATTATTACAACCAGAACATAGAAGTGGATTTCTACGTTCCAGATGAAGGACTGGCGATACAGGCTTCCTTCAGTCTTGAAGATATGGATACCCGGAAGCGGGAAGTAGCAGCACTCATCACCCTAAATAAGGTTTATCCTATCAGGAAAGCCATCATCATAACATACGATGAGGAAGAAATCATTGAGGAAGATGGCATAACCATAGAAGTCATTCCTATCTGGAAGTGGTTAACAGAATAACCTTATAGAAGAAGTATTGAAAGAAGGAAGGGGGCGACAAGACCCACGATTACTTCTATCACAACTTGGGACAGGAGATGAAGGTGATGGATGCGGCAAGCGGTAAGGCGTGGAATCATCCTTTCGTCTGCGTATATGAACCAAGTTCTGATACAGAACCGGGCGATATCGCATCGGTAGATTATTTTACGCCAAGCGAGCAGGGTGCCGTGGGCATCATCGTGAAACTGAAGAATGGAGCTGAGCAGCGCATCGTCTGCTCAGAGAATGGAAAAGTTAGCCTTTCTAATTAATTTTTAAGCAATCCCTATAGCAATGGTTTATCATCGTTATAGGGATTGTTCTTGTTGTATAGCCACGGGCTTTTTTCTACTCGATTTAGTCGCTATAGCGATGCTATTTTCTTCTATTCTCCGCAAAAATGCGGAGAATAATGCGAATAATCTCCGCAAAACTTGCATAATCCGATAAAATGCTTTATATTTGCGCCAAAAGAATCAATTATGAGGGAAGCAACAATGTATATTTGGCAGCAAGAGGATTGGCCTCACATGACTTGGGACAATGCCTGTTTTAGCAATAGCTTGGCAGAAGTGAATATGCTGAGGGGAAAGTTGCTGGGCAGGCTTTCCATGTTTGGTTTCGAGGAGCGAAACCAATCCATGCTCGACTCCTTAACACAAGAAATCGTGCATTCGGCAAGGATAGAGGGTGAGAACTTGAATAGGGATAGTGTGCGCTCTTCTGTGGCTCGACAGTTAGGATTGGAGTATGAAGGCTTGCCTGTGACCGACCATTATACAGAGGGAGTGGTGCAAGTGATGCTGGATGCCGTGCAGCATTATGCTATATCTTTGGATGCTGAACGTTTATTTTCTTGGCATGCGGCTTTATTTCCTACAGGGAGAAGTGGTATCCATAAGATAGCTGTAGCTCAGTGGCGAGTGGGCGATGAACCAATGCAAGTGGTTTCGGGTGCATTGGGTCATGAGAAAGTACATTATGAGGCACCTGCGAGCAAGGATGTTCCTATGATGATGGCGGAATTGATGGATTGGATAAATAAGGAGGAAAGTATAGACCCATTGGTCAAGGTAGCTGTGGTACATCTTTGGTTTGTGACGGTTCACCCATTCGACGATGGCAATGGACGGCTTTGCAGAACCTTGACCGAACTGTTGCTTTCCCGTGCCGACCAAACTTCCCAACGTTATTATAGTCTTTCTTCTGAGATACTAAATCATCGCAAGGAATATTACGACCACTTGGAGCAAGCGCAGAAAGGCGACTTGGACATTACTCCATGGATACAATGGTTTTTGCAGACTTTGAAGGCGGCTTTGGCAAATGCCTTACAAAAGACGGAGAATGTAGTTCGTAAGGCTCAGTTTTGGGATAAGCATCGCACGATAGCTTTTAATGTTCGTCAGCGCAAGGTGCTCAACATGCTCTTGGATGGCTTCAAGGGAAAACTCAATTCTTCGAAATGGTACAAAATCAACCATTGTTCGCAAGATACAGCCAACCGAGACATCAAGGACTTGATGGCTAAGGGAGTATTGAGACAGACGGATGAAGGAGGACGTAGTACTAACTATGAATTGTGTAGTACTTTCTAAAATCCCATGTCAATGTTGTATCACATTACGCTTAGTCGTTATTTTGCGCCAAATGGGTTAAAAAAGGCATTTGGCGCAGAATAACGACATTTTTTAAGTATAAACATAGTTCCTTTCTACGATGCTCACCATTGTCGTTACGTGGTGTATTGGCAGAAGTAAGATACAAGATAGAACGAAAAAGAGGGTGTAAGCTATAAGTGTGGAAAGTGTGGGTTGCGTATATTTTATATAGTAATCATGTAATACGTGTAATAATAATCAAAAATAACAAACCAAAACAATTAAATGAAAGTAATGTCACTCAATTATTTGCTAAGGTGCTTCATGCTGGTTGCACTTTCTGCAAGTTGGAGTCCCGTCTCTGCCATAGATTATTCTGGAAATAATGAATGGGAGAATCCAACGATGTTTGAACGAGGTAAGGAAAAACCTCATGCTTGGTTCAAGACTTCTTATGTCAAGTCCTTGAATGGTATGTGGCGTTTCCGTTATGATGACGACATTAAACAGGCACCCACAGACTTCTATCTCTCTCATTATGATGATTCCAAATGGGCAAAGATTCCTGTGCCTTCCAACTGGGAATTGCAAGGTTTCGGGACACCCATATTTATTAATTTCAAGTATAATTGGACTCCTAATCCTCCTTATATAGATATCCCAAATCCTGTAGGAACTTATCGTACGTCCTTTACCGTTCCTAACAACTGGAAAGATAGGGAGGTGATGCTTCACTTTGGCTCCATTACGGGTTATGCACGAGTTTATGTCAATGGCAAGGAAGTGGGCATGACCAAGTGCAGCAAGACTCCTGCTGAGTTTGATATTACCCCATATCTCATGTCGGGTAATAATAACTTGGCTGTGCAAGTGTATCGCTATCATGACGGTAGTTATATGGAAGACCAAGACTTTTGGCGAATCACAGGTATAGAGCGTGAAGTGTATCTCCAGGCTTATCAGAAGAGTTGTGTCTGGGATTATGCCATCGAGGCTACTCCAACAAAACAATATCGCAATGGAAACTTCAAGGCTGATGTTGTTTTGCGAAAGTTTGGCAAGGCTTCTACCAATGGTTCTCTTCTTTTGCAATTGCTTGATGCTAATGGTAAGGTTGTATATCAAGAAAACAAGAAAGTGGAAGGTCAAGGAGAATATCTGAAATTATCGTTTGCCAAAACGATTAAGCAAGTGAAGTTGTGGAGTGCGGAAAAGCCTAATCTCTATAAGTGTCAGCTGATATATGGCAAGGATACCGTTAAGGCAAATGTTGGCTTCCGTGAGGTCAAGATAGAGAATAGCCGTTTGCTGGTGAATGGTAAGATAGTATATATAAAAGGTGTGAACCGACATGAGACCAACGACTCTTTGGGACACGTGCCAACCAAGGACATCATGATGCACGACCTTAAACTCTTGAAGAGTCTCAATATCAATGCCGTGAGATGTTCTCACTATCCTAATGACCCTCTCTGGTATGACCTTTGTGACGAGTATGGCATTTACTTGGTGGATGAGGCTAACATAGAAACTCATGGAATGGGTAGTGTACCTTATTTCAGTGATACCATTCCTCATCCTGCTTATCGCCCAGAATGGGTGGCAGCACATGAGGATAGAATCCATCGTATGTATTACCGTGACCGCAGTCATCCTTCTATCATTGGCTGGTCGCTGGGCAATGAGTGTGGCAATGGCAAGGTCTTCCATGACCAATACAAGTGGCTGAAGGAGAATGACAAGACAAGATATGTGCAGTTTGAGCAAGCCTGGGAAGATTGGAACACCGATGTGGTGGCATTGATGTACCCAAGTTTTGGTAGGATGAAGGACTATGCGAAGAGTGGCAAGACTCGACCTTTTATCATGTGTGAGTATGCTCACTCTCAGGGTAATAGTACAGGAGACTTTCATGATTTATGGGATGTCATCAAGCAAGCTCCAAATCTTCAGGGCGGTTTTATCTGGGATTTCCAAGACCAGGGATTCAAGAGAACCATCCATGAGAACACAGACCATCGTACCTATTATATGTATAATGGAGGTATGGGCAGCTATGTATGGCCAGATGACGAAAATAGTGGTACCGATGGCATTATCGCCAGTGATGGTACGCCTAAGCCTGCGGCATGGGAGGTAAAGAAGGTATATCAGGATGTCAACTTTAAACTCTTGGATTGGAAGACGGGTAAGTTGATGGTTAAGAATGAGTATGCCTTTACTTCTCTCGCTGATTTCAATTTTGCTTGGACTCTCCATCGTGAAGGAAAGCAGATAGGAAAGGGTACTTTTATTGCTAATACAGCCGCAGGAGATTCTACAGTTGTTAGATTGCGTTTGCCACAAATGGACAATGAGGCAGAATATACGCTGGAAGTCTATGCTCTCATGCGTCAAGCTACTCCTTTGCAAGAAGCAGGAAGTGAGGTTGCCAAAGAGCAGTTTGTCAGAACACCCCAACAGGTAGAAACGTATGCTGTGCCTACTTCTGGTGAGCTCAAGTGGAAGGATGATGGTAAAAACATTACTTTCGAGAATGACTCTGTGAGTGGAGCTATTGACCGTCGCTCTGGTAAGTTATGGTCTCTATCTTATAAAGGAAAGAATGTGCTGGTGGGACGTAGCTCCTTAGAACCATATTTCTGGCGTGCTCCTAACGATAATGATTTTGGTAACAGAATGCCAGAACGTTCAGGTGTGTGGCGTTCTGTACAGACCAATACTTGGGTCAAGAAATGTACAGTGGGTAAGATGACAGAGGAAGGATTGCCTATTGACTTTGTCTTGTGTCTGGGTGACATCGACCAGGAGTATCAGTTGGATTACTTGATTCGGAAGGATGGTAGTGTCAAGGTATCAGCAGAGATGAATACGACAGGTCGCAAACTTCCGGAGATGCCAAGGTTCGGAATGAGATTCTCTTTGACGAAGGACTTTGAAAATGTCTGCTATTATGGTCGTGGTCCTATAGAGAACTATTCGGATCGCAAGACTGGTCAGTTTATCGGCCTTTATGATACAACGGTATCGGATATGTATTATCCATACGCTCGCCCTCAGCAGAATGGTAATCATACGGATGTGAGATGGGCTAAGCTGACTGATGCAAACCAAGGAATCTGTGTGAAGATTCAGTCTGGTGATGGTATGGACTTCTCTGCTTTGCATTTCATGGACGAGGACTTTGACCCAGGTAACAATCGCAAGATGAGACATACGAAGGATTTGTATGAGCGTAAGGATATCTACGTGATAATCGGCAATGTGATGCGTGGCTTGGGCGGTGATGATAGTTGGGGGGCTTTTCCTCATGAGGAATATCGCCATTATGCAGGGAAATACAAGTTCTCCTACGTCTTATCATTAGAAGGAAAATAATATTTTTTGCAAAAACTTAGAGAAAACTTAATTTTAGAATTAAGTGCCACTCTAAGTCTTTGCGTACTAATGGTATAAGTTACATTCAAATATGGTATAATTATGAAAAGAACAATAGTGATATTAACCTTTCTTGTTATGTGTGGTATTGCCACGCAAGCACGAGTCTTTGTGCATCCAGGAAGTTTGCTTTCTATGTCTGAGCTGAAAACCATCAAGGAGCATATCGCAAATAAAGATGAGTTGTTTTATGAGGAATGGCAGAATTTCTTGGCAGATGCGATGTGCCAATCTACGTGGACTGCACACAATCCAGTCTCTGATCCAGGAGGCTCAGATGGTACTCGCCAAAGGTGTAGCAAGGATGCTGTGGCAGCACAATACAATGCTATCATTTGGCAAGTGACAGGTAATAAGGTTCATGCAGATGCTGCAGTGAGAACATTAATGGGATGGTGTAATACCATTAAGACTGCCCAGAAAGAATTGCGTCAATATCCTTGCCGAGACATGATTTTGGCGGCAGAACTTCTTCGCTATTCTGATGGGTCTTTCTATGAGGGATGGACTATATCGGGTAGAGAAAATTTTATGGCTATGGTCAAGGATATCTTTGTTCCTTCCTTGCGTGAGCAGAAGACAAATGGTATGAGTAGTTGGTCGGCAGGTGCTATAGATGGATTGTTGGCGGCAGGTGTTCTTCTTGATGACGAAAACATTTATGAGGAAGCTTTGGAATATTATTCAGACCCAACAATACCGGGTAGTATAGAATCTTGTTCTCTTTCTACTGGTCAGTCTAAAGAAATGGGACGTGATAATGTCCATGCTTTGCTTACTTTGGATGATTTGGCAAGAATGGCTCAGATTGCATGGTCGCAAGGCGATGATCTTTATGGTGTGTTGGATAATAGGTTACTGAAAGTTTTTGATTATTGGTGTCGTTACAATTCTGGACATGAAGACACCATTTATGAGCCATGGGGTAATTGGTATTATATTTCCACCCATGACAATGGCTTCCGTCTTCGTCCTGATGGTAGTAACTTTGAAAGTGTTTATCATCATTATAAGGAAAGACTTAGAATGAATGAGGACAATTTTCCTTATCTATCAATCTATGCCAAATTGGGACGTCCAGAGCAGGACTATCATACCCTTTTTTATGCAAAGTCATTGGAAACTTCTCCTATATTTACGACAGTTCCAGAACAACCTATAGGGTTGAAGGCTGAGGGAAATATTGGTTGCGTTTATCTCTCATGGAATCACCCCTTAAATGAAGATGCTCGTGGTTTTTATGTTTATCGTAGCACTGACAACAAGAGATTTACAACGCTCAAAGAGTGGGATTATTATACCAATAATAAATACAAAGATGAAACGGCGGAGATAGGTAAAACCTATTATTATAAGGTTGCATTTAAAAATTATGCAGGTCGTAGCAAACTAACCAATGCGGTTAGTGCTGTTGCTGAAGCTGGTAGTGCGACATTACCTGAAGGTTGGAATGTGGAAAATATTGGAACGGATGTAGGCTATGCTTTATATACTTCAAGTTGCAATGGCACTTTTGCTGTCAATGGTACTGGCACGGATTTGAACAAAACGGGTGATTCTTATACTTTTGCTTATCATAAGATGCAAGGTGATGGCTCTTTGATCGTAAGAGTCACTTCTACAGACACAAACTTTAAGCGAACTGGTGTAATGGTTCGCCAAACTCTAAGTCCCACCTCGAAAGTGGTAGGTTTAGGATTGTGTGATGCGGGTCGTCGTTATTGCTATAATTTTTTGCGTGATGCCAATGGGGCGGGATTCAACTGGACTAAAGGATGTGACTTTACGTATGCACCTTGTTGGTTTAAGTTAGAACGTAAAGGCAATACATTTGTTACCTATCAGTCGCGTGATGGCGTTAATTGGTATGTTGTAGCAGAAAATGATTGCTCGATGTCCCAAAATGTTTATATCGGTATGTTTACTTGTACAGGTTCTAATACAGGAGACCCTTATCAAGCCATATTTGACAACGTGAGCGTCACAGATGAAATTACAGGAATTAATCCCAGGCAAGTAGAGGAAATGGGGAAGGTAAACTCTTCTAAAGTTTATGATTTGTCAGGGCGTGTTGTTGTAAATGCTCAACAATGGGAAGCGGTAAAGACAATTTTAAGCAAAGGTATTTACGTGTTGAATGGCAGAAAAATGGTTGTTAAGTGATATTAAGGTGTGAGTCATAGGAATAATCTTATGACTCATTTTTTGTAGATTTTTCCTTTCAATATTTGGAACTTTCATCTATTTTGATTACTTTTGCATCTAAATAACCAATTTTAATAATTAAAAGCTGACATGAAAGTTCTTAAATATATGTTTTTTGGGATATTGTTATTCATAGAGGTGCCATTATGGGCAGATTCTATGGGTTACGAAAATGTGCTGAAAAATGTATCTTTGCACAATGGGTTTGTCAATCTTTCCGTTTCTGATTTTTGCATGGATGCAGATGGACAAATGTGGATGAGTACTTCGCAAGGCTTGTTTGTATATAATGGACAATATCTCACATCGTTCAATTTGCCAGAGGTGTCTCCTCGGGATTTGTCTTGTTATCATGTAGATATCAATAGCCGTGGGGATGTTTATGTCGCAGGGAGTGGAGGCTTGTTTGTCTTGCCATTTGGACAAGATTATACGAAACGAGTGATTGATCATATGGTCTTGAGTGTCAAGGCTATAGGGAACCAAATTTTTTATGGAGATAAGGAAGGGCTTCATTTCTTGGATGAAAAGGGAAATTCAAAACTACTTTATAGGTGTACCTTGGAAGATATATCTGTAAGATGTATTCGTATAGAGGGGGATAAGGTTTGGTTTACGGCAAGTCGTCGCTTGGGTTGTTTTGATATGAAAACGAAAAAGGTGAACCTTTATTATGTGTCGTCAACCTCTTCTCTTACGGATTTTTCTGTATTCAAAGATAAAATTTATTTAGGAACAAAGAGTGATGGTTTGCTGGTCTTTGATATTTATAGTAAACGACAAAATAAAGTAGCCTCTGTTTTAGGAAGGATTATAAACAGTGTGAAGGTCTGTGGAAACGACGTTTTAGTCGCAACCGATGGATTTGGTGCATACGTGTTAGATGGTAATACAGCCGAAATAAAGGAGCAATACTCTATGATGGGAACAGGAAAGTATCATTTGCCAGATAATACACTTTATTGTTTCTTGCGAGATAAGCATGGGGTCAACTGGTTTGGTGTCTTCTTCTATGGAATACTTCATAGTTATTATTCCCAACCTATTTTTTCTGTTTTTTCTGAAAATGGTTTTACCTCAAAAGGTAAAAGCGTGCGTTGCTTCTTGCAAGACAAGGATGTCTTTCTGCTGGGTACTCGCTCTGGACTTTATTGGAAAAAAGCAGGAATGAAGGTTCCAAGTTTGATTTCTTGCTCTAATCATGGTGCTGCGATTATCACGGATCTTATTAAGTTTGGTGATAATTATTATGTTTCCACTTATGATAATGGTCTTTTGGTATTAGACTCATCTACAGGAGTTTTGAAACATGCCGAAGGAAATGCTTTTTTCAAGAATTCTTCTTTTTTTTACATGAAAAAAGCTCCCGATGGCTCTTTGTGGGTTACTGGTAGTGAGGGAGTGTTTGTTATAAAACCAACAGGTGAAGTCAAGTTAGTCTTGATTCAAGATAAGAAAACGAGACGTATGCCGATGCAAGGCATTGAGTTTGATAGCCAAGGTATAGCTTGGGTTGGAACTAATTTGGGAGTAGTCTTAATAGATTCTCATACATATCGTATGCAAAATTTTAAAGGTGACATGGCTGCTTTTTCCAACACCATGAATTGGAAGGTAGCTAAAGGACATCGTGATCAGATGGTGGTCTATTCTGATGATAGTCTTAAGATATATGATATCAATACCTTACAACATAAAAATTTTGCATTCCCAGAGATGATGATAAGCGACCATTGTGGCGTAATCTATGATGATCAAAAGGGACATTACTATATAGCTAATGAAAAAGGTTTGTTCAGGACTGATTATAATTTTGACGATGTACTAAGTTTCGGTTCTATGCAAAACTTGGGTATCAATTATATCTCATCTAATGGCATCGTAAATAAGAATGGGGAACTTTGGATTTGTTCGGGGAATGGGTTGTACTATACAAAGTTAAAGACTTTGGAAAAGAGTATTGCCAACAAGGCACATTTCCCTATCATTCCTTATCGCCTTTCTTTTGGAGGTTCTTTGGCAGGTATAGGTGTGGAGCGTGAGGTTTTGCATGACAAGAATATCCATACAACTTGGAATTTTGTGCAGTCAAGGGTCAGTTTTATTCCTGTATTTGGAGATTTTGCAAGACAGGAGGGACGTATTTATGAATATCGCATAGACCAGGGAGATTGGATAGCTTGCAAGGATCAATATGTGGATATACAAGGCTTGTTACCAGGCAAGCATCGTTTGGTAGTGAGACTTTTGGGTATTCCTTCTTCCGAAACAGTTTACTTGCTTTGGGTTACTCCTTCTTTCCTGTTTTGGGTAGAAATGCTTCTCTTAGTGTCGGCTGTGTTTGCAGGCTTTCGTTTCAAGTCTTATCGCAAGAAAACAAATACTTTGCTGGATGAGCGTAATATCATTGAACAGGCCTTGATAGAGGTGGAAGAGGTGCAGAATAAGGAAGAAGAAAAACTTAATCAAATTCTGCAGGAAAATAAGAAAACGGTCAAGATTAATCATGCAGAAATGAAGCAATTATGCCATCGTGTAGATGAACTGATGTTGTCTGATAAACCTTATCTGAATGCAGGTTTGCGATTGAGTGACTTATCTACTGCCGTGGGCGTGTCAAATACGGTTCTAAGCAACATGTTTAAGTATTATTTGGAAGAAAGCTATTATGATTATGTGAATGGGTATCGTTTGAAGGAATTTAAACGCTATCTTGAAGAAAAGGCTTATAAGCAATATACCATCATTGCTTTGAGTGAGAAATGTGGATTCAAAAAGTCCTCTTTCTTTACGACTTTCCGCAAAATGGAAGGTATGACACCGACGGAATATTTGCAAAAGCATACTTGAATTTTTGATGAAAGACTATATGGAGAGTCCAAATTAACAATTAATGCTAATTTGGACTCTTGTTGTATGTGCTTGATAATTAGAGGTTTATTTATTTATAGTCCAAATTGTTCATGTTGGATTTTTCTTATTCGTCAAGGTGATGCTTGTATGAAAAAATAATTCTATCTTTGCAATCGCAAATGTAATTTAAAACGGAAAAAGAAACCTGTAATGAAGACAATGAATAAAATCGACAATCTTAAAACCCAGCAGAATTTATTGCTTGGTCGCCTCTGTTCAGAGAGCCGTAAGGATTTCTTAGCCTATTTTTTAAAATATACTAAGGATATGGATAAAGCTGAAGATATGACTCAGCAGTTATTTCTTCACCTGTTGTTGTATAAGGAACCCATTCTTCCTGACACGTTGAAAAGTTTTGCTTTTCAAGCGGCTCGTCGCCTTATCATAGATGATGCTCGTCGCGTTGCGTGTCATCGTGTTAGGATGGATTTTTATACTACTCATTTCAAAAATGAGACAGAACAAGTTGATGCCCAGCAGATGTTGAATTGTGCTCAAATCAAAAAAATAGAGAAGGACGCAATATCAACATTGGGCAAGAAGGCTTCTTTGGTTTATGAGTTAAGCCGTTTTGATGGGTTGTCAGTTGATGAGATTGCTGCCATAATGAAAACGAAACGTAGAACGATAGAGTCTCAATTATATTTCTCTAGGCGTTATGTACGCCAAGTGTTGTCTCGTGTAATGGTAACGGTCGTTATCTAGTTTTCGTTGAGTTCACTGGATCCAGCGGCAAATGACAATTGGCTTTATCACTTT
>ERZ1023674.315-NODE-315-length-12137-cov-13.842659_pt1 | contig 12137 bp, 5 predicted proteins | sample MGYA00380343_ERZ1023674 | MGnify/ENA primary metagenome ERZ1023674 (study PRJEB33179, sample SAMN07448985) | human gut metagenome | biome: Human-gut; feature: Human associated habitat; material: Faeces | host: Homo sapiens | place: India: Bhopal | collected...
TAGAACATGATTGAACAAGTGTTAACAATGAAACGGACAGCAGCCTTATGCTTGATGGGGGCTTTCTGCAGCTTGAATGTTCAAGCCCAGAAAATCCATGTCAAGGGTAATCTTGTTGACGGTACAGGTGAACCTCTGATAGGTGCCACTGTAAAAGTAAAAGGTAATGCCAGCGTCGGTGCGGTCACCGACTTTGACGGTAACTTCAGCATCGATGTGCCTTCTGAAAACTCTTCTCTCGTATTTACCTACGTAGGTATGAAGACCAAGGAAGTGAAAATCGGTAAGAAGAGAGAGTTCAAACTCTCATTGGAAGACGACAATGCCATCGGCGAAGTCGTAGTCGTTGGTTATGGTCAGCAGAAGAAGGCATCTGTCGTAGGTTCTATTGCACAGACCACAGGTGAGGTGCTGGAACGTGCTGCCGGTGTCAGCGACATTGGTGCTGCCTTGACGGGTAACCTTCCTGGTGTGGTAACTGTTCAGGGCAATGGTATGCCTGGTGAGGAGGAGCCACAGATCATCATTCGTGGTGCTAGTTCTTGGAACAACAGTGACCCTCTCGTCCTAGTCGATGGTATCGAGCGTCCTATGAGTAGTGTAGACATTGGTTCTGTAGAGAGCATCTCTGTATTGAAGGATGCATCTGCCACTGCCGTTTATGGTGTGAAGGGTGCCAATGGTGTCATCTTGATTACTACCAAGCGTGGTAAGGAAGGCAAGGCTAAGATTGATGTAGGCTTCAACGCTACATTGAAGGCTCCTTCTAAGTTGCCTAACAAGTATGATTCATACGATGCCTTGATGTTCCGCAACAGGGCAGTGGAGCATGAGTTGGGTGTTTCTCCTGAATCTTGGTCTTACATCCGTCCTCAATCATTTATTGAGAACTATCGTAACCAGACTACGGATGAGCAGCGTGAGCGTTATGCTAACGTGGATTGGCAGGATGCCCTCTTCAAGAAGAGCGCCATGTCATATAATGCCAATGTCAATGTGAGCGGTGGTACAAGCTTCGTGAAGTATTTTGCTTCTGCCGACTTTGTACACGAGGGTGACCTCTTCCGTGAGTATGATAACGGACGTAACTATAACTCTGGCTATGGATACAATCGTATCAATGTGCGCAGTAACTTGGACTTCTCTATCACTAAAACTACTACATTAAAGGTAAATGTATCTGGTTCTAATGGTGTGCGCAAGGCTCCTTGGAGCAACATGAGCAATAGCGAGTGGCAGATTGGTCAGCAGTGGGCTGGTGCTTATAACATCGCTCCAGATGTATTCTTGCCTCAGTATAGCGATGGCTCTTGGGGTTATTATCCAAATGCGTCTAACGTAAGTAACTCTGCTCAGAATCTCGCCATCGGTGGTACAGCGCAGGCTACTACTACTCGTATCAATACCGACTTTACCTTGGAGCAGAAACTCGACTTCATCACCAAGGGCTTGAACTTGCGTGGTACCGTTTCTTGGGACAACGTGTTTGTTGAGACGAGCCGTGGTATCAATGACTTGAACAATACAGCTCAGACCAAGTATGTTGATCCGGAGACTGGCAATATAACATATGGCCAGGTATATGAGTCAAACAATAAGTTCGACTGGAAACAGGGCGTTAACTGGAGTACTTCAGGTGGTTCGGTTGATAACAACCAGACTGTTCGCAATCTTTACTATCAGTTGCAGCTCAACTGGGCTCGCAAGTTCGGACAGCATGATGTTACAGCCATGGGCTTGTTCTCTCGTCAGGAGAATGCACGTGGTAGTGTGATGCCTACTTACCGTGAGGACTGGGCGTTCCGTGCTACTTATAGCTATGCTGGTCGTTACAACATCGAGTATAACGGTGCTTACAACGGATCAGAAAAGTTTAGCAAGGACAATCGCTTCGCCTTCTTCAATTCTGGAGCTATCGGTTGGACCATCACTGAGGAAAACTTCATGAAGTATCTTCGTGACAAGCACATCATTGATATGTTGAAGTTCCGTGCATCTTACGGTGAGATTGGTGATGATAACCTGGGCGATCCATTCGACTCTTCTCGTCGTTGGCTCTACATGAACCAGTGGGCATACGGAGGCAACACAGTGATGGATCTTGACCATACCAACAGTATCTACACATGGTATCGCCAGAATACATTGGGTAATAAAGATGTGAAGTGGGAGACTGTGAAGAAGACCAACTTCGGTATTGATTATGGTTTCTTGGGTGGTTTGATTACCGGTTCGCTCGATTTCTTCTGCGACCGTCGTAACGACATTTTGATCTTTGGTGATAACCGCTCCATCCCATCTTACTTTGGTACTACAGCTCCTACTATCAATAAGGGTAAGGTTCGTACCAGTGGTTACGAGTTGGAGTTGAAGCTCAACAAGAAATTTGCCAATGGCATCCGCCTCTGGGGTAACATCAATATGACCCATGCCAAGAATAAGGTAATTTTGAAGGATGACGCTCAGCTCACTCCTAACTATCAGAAGGAGGCAGGCTACTCTATGGGTCAGTATCACTCATACATTGATCGTGGCTTTATCAACGACATCGATGACTTGATAGGTTCTCCAGCTCATGAGTCTAACGACAACCACCGCTTGGTAGGCGATTACTACATCGTAGACTTCAATGGTGATGGTGTGGTAGATAGCAAGGACTCAGCTCCAGTAGGTTATAGCTCAAGCCCTCAGAATACATACAATGCCACTATCGGTATCGAGTATAAGGGCTTCTCTGCTTTCGCTCAGTTCTATGGTGTAACCAATGTAACTCGTGACGTAACCTTGACAAGCTTTGGCAATAAGTTGGACAATGTTTATGACACTGGTACTTGGTGGGACAAGAATGAGTCTTCTCCAGAATCTATCATTCCTCGTTGGGGTGCTACCCAGTCTGATTACAGCAATGGTACTCAGTTCCTCTATGATGGTTCATACATCCGTCTGAAGAACGTAGAGATTGCTTATACTTGGACCAAGGGATGGATCAAGGCTCTCGGTATGAACTACCTCAAGGTATACTTGAATGGTAACAACCTCTGGCTTTGGACTCGTATGCCTGATGACCGTGAGGCTAACCTCGGTGGTGGCGGTTTCCTTGGAGCATATCCTACAGTACGCCGCTTCAACTTAGGTGTTAAATTCTCATTGTAATATTAAAATGAACATTCAAATGAAAAATAAGATAAAGAATTTTTTGTTGATGGGATGCGTCTCGCTGGCTCTCGGTACCTCGCTCAACTCTTGCCAGGACTATCTTGACAAGGAGGCCGATTCTACAGTCTCAGAAAATGACGCATTTGTAAACTTCCGTAACTTTCAGGGTTACGTAGAGGAGATTTACAACTGTATCCCTGATAAGGAAAAATGTAACTGGTGTCCTTCTTGGAACTGGGGTGATGATGAAATCTTCAACCCAGAGGCTGATGGCCGTATGACACACCAGGTAGACTTGGGCAACTTCCGTGCTTGGCAGACCACTGGTAACTGGCTTTACAAGGATGGCAGCAACCCTACATCTACAGATAAGTTCAACCACTCACTTTGGCCACATGCTTGGTATTGCATTCGTAAGGCTAATCAGGGCTTGGCTAATCTCGATAAGTTGGTAGCTAGCAAGGCCGAGAAAGACCTCATTGCTGGTCAGCTTTACTTCTTCCGTGCATGGTGGCACACTGAGTTGATGCAGTACTTTGGTGGTTTGCCATACATTGATACCTATTTGGATCTCAATTCAGAGCTCAATTTGCCTCGTCTCTCTTATCAGGAGTGTGCAGAGAAGGCTGCTGCTGATTATCGCAAGGCTGCCGATCTGTTGCCTATCAACTGGGACAATGAGTATGATGGTGCTGCCACACAGGGCAAGAACGACCTTCGTATCAACAAGATCATGGCACTCGGTTATCTGGGCAAGACTTATCTCTGGGCTGCCAGCCCATTGATGAAGGATGGCGCACAGGTAGGAGCTAGCAAGAATGGCAAGACATACGACTATGATGAGGAGTTTGCCAAGAAGGCAGCTGAGGTCTTCGGTGAGTTGCTCACATTGGTTGAGGGTGGCCAGACACAGTATGGGTTGGCAGAGTTCAAATATAAGGACATCTACAATCATGAGCGTTCTGCCGATGCTAACTCTTGCTTCTCTGATATCTTCTATACCAAGAAGCAGAACTGGAAAATGCCTGGATCTATTGAGGCTATCTTCCGTGGTCCATCTGCAGACTTCAACGGCTCTAACTGGAATACCTCTAAGGTGTTTGGTCCTAAGGTTGACAAAGTGGTTGGACATGACAATGTGATTCACCAGCCTACAGCTAACTTGATAGCTGCTTACGGTATGGCTAATGGTGAGCCCGCTTACATCGTAGAGAATGGCAAGTTGGTTCCTAACATAGCAGGTGGTTTCGATCCTACTCATCCATATAAGAACCGTGACCCACGCTTCTATCACGACATCGTGTTTGATGGCTTCAAGTATCTGAATGGTACTCCTGGTCAGTGGGCTAACTTGCAGTACTGCCAGTTGTATACAGGTGGCAATATGCGTCCAGTGGCTAATGGCAGCCGTACAGGTTACTTCATCCAGAAGTTGGTGCCTCATACATGTAATGAGGTGGATCGCGACTACGATTGGGGTTCAGCATTCCACTGTTACTTGCCATATATGCGTCTGGCTGACATCTATCTGATGTATGCTGAGGCTTGTGCTGCGTTTGGTGGTGCTTCTGGCAAGGCTACTAACTTTAGCAAGACTGCTGAGGATGCCATCAATACCCTTCGTGATCGTTGTGGCGCTGGTCATGTGGCTCCAGAGTATGTAGCTGATGCACATAAGTTCATGGACGAGGTTCGCCGTGAGCGTGAGGTGGAACTTGCTTTCGAGGGCTTCCGTTTCAACGACTTGCAGCGCTGGTTGCTCCTGACCGAGGCTCCTTACAATGTAAAGTACTCTGATGAGTTTGACCGTGTGGAGGGTGCCGATTTCTACAAGGAGAAAGACCCAGCTGATGCTCAGGTGGCTAACTTCCGCCAGGAAGCGATCTTGACTCGTCACTTCACAGCCAAGCACTATTGGTTCCCATTGCCTATCAAGGATGTTTATCTCTATCAAGAGCTTAGTCAGAATCCTGGTTGGTAAAATAACATTATATAGTAATACTAAAATAAGAATGATAGTATGAATTCAAAATTCAAATCATATAATTCAAAGTTCCTGTTGGCAGGTCTTGTGTCATTGGCTCCTATGGCTGCCGATGCCAAAACTGCTGCTGAGAACGAAACCGATACCGTTGCTGCCGACAAGGAGATGGTCAATGTGGCTTATCGCAAGGTAGCCAAGGGTGACATCTTGGGCGGCGTTTCGGTAGTCGATGTAGAGGGATTGATGAAGAAAAACTACCACACTTATAGTCTTGACAACATGCAGGGCTACGTGGGTGGTTGGAATGGCAACTCTCTCTGGGGCATGGATGCTGACAATGCAGGATACTTGGTATTGGTAGATGGTGTGCCTCGTGAGGCAACCAACGTGATGCCTAGCGAGATTGACCAGATTACATTCCTCAAGGGTGCGCAAGCTGTAGTGCTCTATGGTAGCAAGGCAGCTAAGGGTGCTGTGCTCATCACCACCAAGCGTGGCAAGAACGATGGCTTGAAGGTTGAGGTGCAGGCTAACGCTGGTCTCAATGTGGCTAAGTCATTCCCTGAGTATCTGGGCTCTGCTGAGTATATGACTCTCTACAACGAGGCTCGTGCCAATGACGGTTTGACTCCTCTCTACTCTGCTGAGGATATCTACAATCATGGCTTGGGCACCAACCCATATCGTTATCCTAATCTCGATATGTACTCTTCTGACTATCTTCGCAAGATGAATAGTTGCTACGAGGCTACTGCTGAGATTAGTGGTGGTGGTAAGCGTGCTCACTTCTATAGCAACATCAACTATTATCGCCAGGGCGACTTCCTGAAGTTTGGTGAGGCTAAGAACAATAACACTCAGCGTTTCAGTGTACGTGGTAATGTAGATGTCAACATCACAGATGACATCAAGGCTTGGGTCAACTCCAATGCCACATTCTATGATTCACATTCTGCTATTGGTGATTATTGGAATGCAGCTGCTACTTGGCGTCCTAACTTCCCACAGAATGCTAGCCCATTGATCTCTACAGACATGATAGCTCCTAATGCCAAGGCTGCTTGGGACTTGATGAGTGTGGCTAAGCTGGTGGATGGCAAGTACTTCTTGGCTGGTACACAGGCTAACTCTTCTAACATCTTCGCAGATTACTATGCTGCTGGTAAGAGCAAGTATACTAGCCGCCAGTTCCAGTTTGATACAGGTGTTAACATCAATCTGCACAAGTTGTTGCAGGGCTTGTCTTTCGAGACTCGTTTCGCAGTAGACTATGCTACCTCTTACACCACATCTTTCAATAATAGCTATGCCATCTATATCCCAACATGGTCAAACATTGACGGCAAGGATATGATCGTAGCTTTGAAGAAGGAAGGTGAGGATAAGAAGTCTGGTGTACAGAACATCGCTAATAGTGTGGACAATCAGACCATGCTCTTCTCTGCTCAGTTCAATTACGCCAATACATTTAATAAGGTACATAACCTCTCTGCGATGTTGATTGCCTCTGGCTTCCAGCAGTCGAAGTCTGGACAGTATCATAAGAACTCAAGTGCTAATCTTGCCTTGGATGCATCTTATGATTACGCCAAGACTTATTATGCAGACTTCGGCTTGGCAGCTATCCACTCTGCACAGTTGGCTCCAGGTCATCGTGTAGGCTTCTCCCCTTCACTTTCATTGGGTTGGAGACTCAAGAACGAGAACTTCTTGAAGAACAGCAAGGTGGTAGACGATATGATGATCAGTGTATCTGGTAGCATCATCAACGAGGATATTGACTTGGCAGTAAATGACAACAGATACTATCTCTATGACACCAACTGGCAGACAGCTGATGGTTATGGATGGTATGATGGTTCCGCTGGCAAGTACACATTCTCTAAGCGTTCTGCCAACAAGGATCTCGACTTCATCAAGCGTAAGGAACTTTCTGTCAACTTCAAGACTTCCTTGTGTCAGCAGATGGTAACATTGGATGCTAGCTTCTTCGTTAACTCGATGGAGGGTTATCTGATTTCTACTCCAACGTTCTATCCTTCTCACTTTAAGCCAGGCTATCCTGATGCTTCATTCATGCCTGTGCTCAACTTTAACAATAATCGCCGCATCGGTTTCGACTTCGCAGCTAACTTCAATAAGAAGGTGGGTGATGTAGACTTGCAGCTCGGCGTAACAGGTACTTATTATAACACCAAGGCTACCAAGCGTGATGAGATGAACGCATGGGATTACCAAAACCGTGAGGGCAAGGCTCTCGATGGTATCTGGGGTTATAAGTTTGCTGGCTTCTTCCAGAGTGAGGAAGAAATCAAGAACTCTCCAGACCAGAGCCGCTTGGGTAGTGACGTGAAGCCTGGCGATATGAAGTATGTGGATGTAAACGGTGATGGCAAGATCGACTCTTACGACCAGGTGTTCCTGGGCAAGGGTGGTTGGTATGGCTCTCCATTCACATTGGGTGTAAACCTCACTGCTAAGTGGAAGAACTTCACATTCTTCGCCCTCGGTACTGGCAACTTCGGTGCTTATGGCTTGAAGAACAATTCTTACTGGTGGGTAAAGGGTGACGGCAAGTACTCAGCTGTGGTTCGCAATCGCTGGACTAAGGCAACCAAGGAGACTGCTACTTATCCACGTCTTACCACACTCTCAGGTAGCAACAACTATCAGACATCAGACTTCTGGATGTACAGCACAGACGCTTTCCGCTTGGCTAAGGTACAGATTACATACGACCTGCCTAGCACGCTCTTCCAGAAGACTTGGCTTAAGGGCTTGTCTGCTTTTGTAAGCGGTGCCAACTTGCTCACTATCTCTAAGAACCGTGAGGTATTGGAGATGAACATAGGTAGTGCTCCTCAGACGCGCTATTATAATATAGGTGTGAAGGCTACATTCTAATCATTATTAAATGTATACAGAAATGAAAATTAATAAGTTATTTATATTAGCTGCATTGTCACTCTCGTTGGTGTCTTGCTCAGATCTCTTTGAGCCTGCACAGGAAAACAACCGTAGCTTGGACGAGATTTACGAAGAGCCTACTTATGCTCAGGGACTTCTCGGCTATGCTTATGCCGTGCTTCCTTATAATACCAAAAGTGTAACTGATGTGGCAACCGATGATGCTGTAAGCAATGATTTGTCTAACAGCTACCTGAAAATGGCTACTGGTTCTTGGGCTGCCAATAATGACCCTATGAACAAGTGGACTAGCTGTCGTGCTAGCATCCAGTACTTGAACATCTTCCTTCAGGAAGTGGACAAGGTAGACTGGGCTAAGGACAAGGGTGCGCAGCAGATGTTCTGTGAGAGCCGTAAGGGTGAGGCTTATGCCTTGAGAGCTCTCAATATGTATTATCTCTTGATGAACCATGGTGGTTGGACTGAGGATGGTCAGCTCCTGGGTGTGCCAAACTTGACAAAGCCAGAGGATACTTCTTCTGATTTCAATCAGCCACGTGCCACATTCCAAGCTTGCTTGGATCAAATCTATAGCGACTTGGACCAGGCTGAGCAGTTGCTGCCTTTGGACTACAATGATTTGACTAAGTCAGATCCTGTGCCAGAAAAATACACTGCTATGGGTGTGGACAACTATCAGGACTATAACCGTGTATTGGGTTCTCTGATGCGTGGTCGTGTGAGCGGTCGTATCGCCAAGGCTATCCGTGCACAGGTTTCTCTCCTTGCTGCCAGCCCTGCTTTTAATAAGGGTACCAATGTGGATTATAAGCGTGCTGCTGATGATGCAGCCAGCTTGCTCGATTTGATAGGTGGCGTAAGCGGCTTGTCTGAAACAGGTAATTCTTGGTATGCTCAGACTAATGAGATTAATAATTTGCAGTCTGGTGCATGCCCTAAGGAGATTATCTGGCGTGGTAATAAGACTAATGGTGCAGATGATTGGGACCTCGGTTTGAACCAGGAGGCTGACAACTTCCCTCCATCTCTCTATGGTAAGGGACGTATCAATCCTACCCAGAACTTGGTGGATGCTTTCCCTGCTGCCAATGGTTATCCTATCACAGATGAGCGCAGTGAGTATGATGACTTGGATCCTTATAGTAATCGTGATCCACGCTTGGATCTCTACATTATCTATAATGGCTGCAAGTATAAGGGTGCAACCATCAATACCGACATCACCACTGCCAACAATGACAATGGACTGAATAAGATTGGTAACTCTACACGTACTGGTTACTATATGAAGAAGCTTCTTCGTGAGGATTGTAATCCTAATCCAAATGCCAAGAACGCACAGTATCACTATCCTGTGTATATCCGCTATACCGAGATTTTCTTGGATTATGCTGAGGCTGCCAATGAGGCTTGGGGACCTAAGGGCAATGGCACACATGCTTATTCTGCATACGATGTAATCAAGGCTATACGTCATCGTGCAGGCATCACAGATGATTCTTATCTTGATGAGTGCGCTAACGACCAGGTTAAGATGCGTGAGTTGATTCGCAATGAGCGTCGTATTGAGCTCTGCTTCGAGAACAAGCGCTTCAATGACCTCCGCCGCTGGAAGGCTCCTATCAATGAGGCTGTTCATGGCGTGGAGATTTCTACAGAGGCTGGTATTCCACAGTTCAAGGATATCACAGTAGAGGAAAGAAAATACGACGACTATATGTATTACGGTCCTGTGCCACAGACTGAAATCCTCAAGTGGGATCAGCTGAAGCAGAATGCAGGATGGAAAATTACAAACGACTAACATTTTATAATGATGAAAACTATGAAGATGAATAAATATTTCTCAATGGCTGCACTCGGAGCCTTGGCTCTGACTTTCGGCTCTTGTGAGAACGGCACGCCTGAGTTTGACGACTACGAGGGTGGCACATCAGTCTACTTCGCCCACCAAAACGTGGAGCGTATATTGGTGTTGGGCAATGACGAGACTCGTGACAATACCAAGGACAACGAGCATATTATCAACATCGTGTCTACCATGGGTGGTGCTTACAATGGTAAGGACATCACACTGGATGTGGCTGTAGATAATTCGCTTTGTGACAACCTCTATTTCTCTGATGGCGTATCTTCTGTAAAGCCTATGCCTGCAGAGTATTACACCTTGGCAGGTAACACCATCTCTTATGGTGGCAACTTGCAGGGAAGATTACAGGTGAAGCTCAACGAAGCTTTCTTCGCTGATCCTGCTTCTGTAAAGAATACTTATGTCATCCCTCTGGTCATCAAAGATCAGAAGGGTGCTGGCAAGATCTTGACGGGTACTCCTTTCCAGGAGGGGGAAACTCCTGCGCTGACCAATAGCGATGCGTGGAAGACATTGCCTAAGAACTATGTACTCTACTGTGTGAAGTATATGAACCCTTGGGCTGGATTCTATCTGCGCCGTGGTACAGATAAGATTACTGAGAATGGTCAGACCACAGAGGAGAAGCGTGAGGGTGCAACTATTGAGAAGGACGAGGTTTGCCAGATTACTACCAAGAGCCTTACAGAGGCTATCTATCCTCTCACAGTCAAGAGAGTTGTGGGCAAGGATGCTGAGGGTAAGGATATCCTCAAGTCTTATACTTGCAACTTGAAGCTTACCTTTGCTAACGATGGTACTTGCACTGTTTCTTCCGAGACAGAGGGCGTAACTGCTACAGGTACAGGTAAGTTTGTGGAGAAGGGCGCTAAGCTGGCTTGGGGCAACAAGGATCGTGACATCCTGACTCTCCAGTATACCGTAGACTTCGGTGCTGTCAAGGTAGAGACAACCGACCAGTTTGTAGCTCAAACTCGTGGTAATACCAATGGCGTGGTAACTTTCGATACTCAGTATATCGTAAAGTAAGCTGCGGTAATTATCAATTAAGTATCATCTAATAATAGGTAGATTATTATGAAATTGAAAAATATTAATTTTGGTTTAGGCTTGGTAGCTCTCTTGGCTTTGTCATCATGTGCTGATGACAAGTTCTCGGAGTACAGAACTGATATGACCAAGAACTTGAAGGAATATCAGTATCTTAACAACTATGAGCCTTTGAAGAAATATGTCGAAGACATGAAGGCTTCTGGCAAGTGCAATCCCGACTTTAAGTTGGGTATTGCACTGGCTGCGCCCGACTTCAATAAACAGGAGCTTGTATATTGCTTGGCTGGTAGCAACTTCGAGGAGATGACAGCAGGCAACGCCATGAAGTATGCTTCTTGTGTAAAAAATGATGGAACCTTTGACTTTAATACTGTTAAGGATTTCGTTACAAATGCACAGGATGCAGGTTTGACCATCTATGGTCATACGCTTGCTTGGCATTCTCAGCAGAACAAGAAGTATCTTAGTAAACTTATTGCAGATAAGGAAATTCAGGTAGACCCTAGTCAGAAAGTTGATAAGGTAGATGCTTATACCGACTTTTCTAAAATGAATAGTTTCCCTTTTTATGTAATGGACTATACTCCTGAAATCAAAGATGGAATTTTGATTAGCAAATATCCTGGAAAATGGTATCAGTATTTTGTAGTTGACAATTATCCTGTAGATGTTGATGCCAAGAGAGAATATAAGGTAACAGCTATGATCAAGGCTTCAGAAGATGGACAGATTGATGTGCAGACGGGTAACTGGGGAGCAACAACATCCCAGAAAATGTCAGTTTCTACACAGTGGAAAGAGCAATCTGTAACATTTAGTGGATTAACAACAGAAAAAGCTTTTGTCGTTTTCCAACCAGGAGATTTTGCAGGAGACATTTCTTGTAAGTGGGTAAAAGTTACTCATTCTGAGGCTCCGGTAATGGAAATCGAGACCGAGGTTCATAAGGAAACTTATACTGATGGTGATTTCCCATTCTATGCTATGGGTTGTACACCTCCTGTTATTAATGGAGCTATCCACTTTGTTCCTACAGGCGATTGGTCTCAATTCTTTGTTATGCCAGGTGGCGATAATGAATTAGATGAAGGTGACTATGTTGTTTATTTAGACCTTACTTCTGATAAGGATGCAAGTGGTGTAGAT
>ERZ1023674.329-NODE-329-length-11747-cov-19.676616_pt1 | contig 11747 bp, 10 predicted proteins | sample MGYA00380343_ERZ1023674 | MGnify/ENA primary metagenome ERZ1023674 (study PRJEB33179, sample SAMN07448985) | human gut metagenome | biome: Human-gut; feature: Human associated habitat; material: Faeces | host: Homo sapiens | place: India: Bhopal | collected...
CATAGGCCTTGTAACTTGGCTGTTGGAGATGATCGATATAATAATTGAAATCAGATTCTGTGGCTACCTGCCTAAAAGTATATTCAATATTAATCGCATTCTCCAGAAAGTCAAGCAAAGGCAATACTGTAGACTTTTTCTTTAAGTCGTGCATGCTCTGATCCCATTCTGTTTCCAAGCAAAATATTTTATTCATCGTTTTTTATTTTTATAGTTCATACACGTTTTGTATTATTGAAATCGATTTGTTCATTACATCATAAGTCATTGAGGCTTGAATATTGATGACTGACAAATATATCCATGAGTTTATTCGTAAGTGATTGTGAAATGCGTTCGTCTGGTTGATATTTACCTTTTAGCAGTTCTTTTGGCAAATACAGTTCACAATCCTCCATTATAACGGGGCCAACCACGTTCGTTAAAACATAGCCAGTACAGTCATCAACTCGATGCAGATCTTCAATGTCTTCAAGGAATGGCATGGTTTGTTCACCAATGGCAATTGTTTTCATAAGATACATGAAATACTGCTCACCATCATAATACAAGAATACCACTTTATCACCTTTATTTGGTAAGTCACGCTCCCAAGGAGGAAAACCACCCCAACGAAAATAAGTATATCCTTTCTGCCACAGTTCGTCAGCCATATGTTTCCATTTGTCCTCTTCTGTAACAACCATCATTCGTAGTCGAAAGTCATCTTTTTCAGGCTCTTCTTCGACATCTTTGTTTTTTATAAAGATAGAGATGTGAATGCGGTCACTGTAAGGCGCATCCTTTCTTAGTCCACTGATTTCAGTTTCAAAGACATCTTGCCACCCCATATCAAGTAGTGCAGCCAACGACTTATTTACCTTTCTTGGTATATATCCAAGAGTTGGTCCAACGTCCTCGTATTCAGATCCTTCATCACCTGCTATGGCTACTGCTACGGCATTTTCATCATGGACGTTGTATTTCTCACGAACAAGGACCAGTTTCGAACCGTCTTGTAGCTCGTCCCAAATATCATCAATGTTGTAAAACGCTGCACCTGCTATGTTACATTCCAGGAACAATTTTCTTTTCTCTATAGGAAAAAAGTCCATATTCCCTTCTATCGGATCGTCTGGAACAAGTCCATCTTCAATAGCAAGGTCACCTTGTAAAGGCATAGGCATACCTTGCGTTCTATCGGAATCGTCATCAGGAACAAGAAGAGAATAATCTTCTACCTTAGTTTTGGATAGATAATTTCTTACCATTTCCCTAAGTTTGGCATCTTCAGAAATATCGGTAATACCTTTAGCTTCCAGCTTTTCTTGAAGATCAGCCAATTCGCCATCACACTTCGGGCAAGTACCTTGACACTCACCTTTATGATTACATTCTGAAGGCGTATATTCCACGCCATACTTGTTCGCAACATAAGTACGGATAGCTTTCAGTATCTCACATTTTTCTTTTCCTTTTCTCATATCGAACTATTGTTTTGAATCAAATTTAGCTTCTCGTTCTATGTATTTGATTTGAGAAATGTTCTTAAATCCCATCCTCTTCAATTTATTAATGCTTCTATCGACATCTACCTGCGTGTTGAAATGAGGAATAAGAGGCACTTTGATTGTAACTTTATCTAATGGCACAAACTTTTTTAAGGTATGGAGTTGCCATTTAATATCAGAAGTCACCGTCGTATAATTCTTGAATATAGAATCATTCATATCCTTAACATCAACAATCCATTCATTTATATATTTGGACAAAGCCTCTATAGTCTCAAATGAACAATGAAGAGACGTCTCTATTGTCAGTTTCCAATTTCTGGGGCATAGTTTAGCAAACTCAATGATAAAATCCGCATTCATTGTAGGTTCTCCACCTCCAAAACATATACCTCCACCAGTGGATTGAAAGTAGATATTATCAATCTTCACAACATCAAACAATTCCTTTGGTGTAAGCATCCTTATGCCTTTTTGCAAAGATCTACCATCATTTTCATATATTGGGGCATGACATTGATCGTTCAGGCAGTACCTACACTTCAATGGGCATCCCATGAAGGCAACGAGTGTAGTAACCCCATTTCCATCTATGCCCATACGATGTCGGCTTATACCGAATATTGGTATTTCTATATTATATTTGTCCATCTTATCTTAAATGAATATTTTACCACATTTAACTTTTCTAATAAGCTCCTCTGTATCAAACTCAGCATTTCGCCATCTACACGATACACTATGCCCATGTTCACTATTAAACAGTCCAACTATATTTTGGATGTCTTTAGGCAGTTTCTCCATGCCAAAGTTGTACAGAGCATAAGGCATCTTGTTATAATAAGCACCAGCAATGGCTCCAGTTATAGCTCCCATTGTATCTGCATCACCTCCTAACGAGATACATAACCGCAAAGCATCCTCATAGTCTTTGCTGTCGAGAAAAGCAATGATGGATTCTGGCACTGTACCTTGACAACTGCCGTCAAATCCATATATTGGGCGTATATCATCGCAACTTCTGTTAAGATTGTAACCGAAGGTATCAGTGATAAAGCGGCGTATATCTTCCTTAGAGTTAGCAGTCCTTGCCATAAAAATAGCAGCTGCCGTTGCCTGTGCTCCCTTAATGCCTTCGGGATGGTTGTGCGTCACTTCTGCACATATCTTTGCAACTTTCATTGTCTCTTCCAGGGTATCAAATGCAAAGCCGACTGCAGACACACGCATTGCAGAACCATTGCCCCATGAATTATATGGTTTCGGATTGTCTTTGCGTAGCCACTGTGAGAACATGTTACCATATGCTCCCATAGGATTAGGATATTTGCGTCCCCATTGCTGCATACGTCCAACTAATCCCTTCTTGGTATGCCGCTTATCGTTCAAAATCCAGTCAGCCACAGCAATGGTCATTATAGTGTCATCGGTGTAGTCCATTCTCTTATCTTGGATGTTTATATCCGTTGACTTATGCGGATCAAACTCATAGATACTTCCTGCTATGTCCCCTAATATAGTTCCCATGAGCATTGGGCAGTACACGTTGACAGGCTTCTTTTGATGTTCATTACTTTTTCTTGAAACATTAGTATAGTCAAGAGCTTCGTACCAACTGCGAAACGTATCAGGCGTCTCGCACCAACCCCAATGGCAGAAACGGTTGTAAAGAATTGCCTTCATGGATATTGGCACACCATCATTGGCACAGAAATCGCCAAGCCCTTCTCTTATGTAACACAGGGTTTCGTTCAATAGGTAATCATCATCATTAAAATGAAATCTAACCCAAGATCCTTCATATTGGTGCCCCACGTGAGCACCACAATCCTCTGGAACGTCTTTGCCATAGTAGAAACAATGTGCAAGATAAGGAGCAACTATTACATCATAGAACTCTTTGGGAAGAAATATGTTATAAACTGCTATAGCTTTCTTGAAAAGAGGTGCAATCTCTTTAGCCTTGAAACCTGCAATACCACAGCCTATGCATGTAACCAGAAACTTCAAGTCTTGGTGTTCTTGTGCAAACTCAATAAACTCGTCAACGTATGGTTTGATAGTTTCCACACCTCCTTGCATGGTTGGTATAGCATAAGCTTGACCTGTCAACCCTACACCTACTCCCCATTGAGCTCCAAATTTATTATGTGCAGCTTTTGCTGCACCCCCAAGATGTTTCCCTACAAGATTACTACCAAAGACGAAGATTTCATCCTTTTCAAGTTTATCTATTCTACCCGAAGCAATATTGGGGTTTTCAGTTCTATTCTTGCTCATAATCTTACAATTTGCATACGTATATGATTAAATCTCAGATGTCAGTTTCTCCCAATCTATGATAAAATCAGGATTTTGACTTTCCATCCATTTCAAGTATTGAACATCATCGTTATAGACGCTTTGCAGGGTTTTACCCCGATATTTACCGAATGTTATCAAATCATCTGGTTGCAATGTCTTTAGATTACTTCTGTGATATTCAATTATAGAGTCTATATCAGCTAACAATCGCTGAGACTCAATGATTGCCCACCTTACATAGTTCCAGTCTGCATCAATAACTTCTCTAATAGTTTTGTTCTTATATTTTCCGAATGTAAACACATCATCCAATCCGAGTACTTTAACTTCATGCTCTTTTGCACCTTCTCCCTGTATTTCAAGTAATGCCCAGGAGCCACATCCGCAGTTTGGTATTGGCTGAGGTTCCGTATCGTCCTTCTTACACCAACATAATTCTGGTGAGTCTGAACTATCTGCCCTTTCGCCATTACGATAATAGAAGCCATAAGCGGTACCATACTTACCAAATCTGCCATGTGGTTCTACTCTAACAACCTGAACGTATTGATTTCTGTACCAATCAGATACTCTACCATCAGGAAACCTTTGGGCAGTAAAAGGTAGAACTCTACCAATATCATAGTAGAGCTCCATTATATTGTTTTGTGGGAACTTGCAATTTATTGCATCTACAAGTTTCTGTTTATCTTCTGTATTCATACTTATAAATTATCTGTTCTCCAATCGAGCAATTCATCATCCGTTGTTGTTGGATAGTTGTAATGCTCAATCAATTCTCGTTCCGTAAATGTTCTTTTGAAAGTACTGCCTAAAAGCAGAACTATCATATCATCCACCCTTCTGTTACACTCTTGGAGCTTGGAATTGTAAAGCCCTTGAAGAGCCTTTGTACCAATGTATGCTCCTGTACGTGCCTCCAAGATGCCAGAGAAAGTGTTTTCCAACTCCTCTGTAGCAATTCTATAACGAAGAAGAACATTCAGAAGTTGCTCTCTGTCCTCGTTTAGCTGAAATTGTTTCAGCAGATGTTCCATTCGCCATGATTCATCGGACACTTCACAAAGCTTCTTTTTGAGTTGTTCAAAGTCCGACACATCGATATTCGATTCCGACAGAACTTTTCTGTTGTCGAAATTTGAGAATACAAGGCTGATGATTTCGAATGGATCCGACTCTTTCAAATTGTAATCAAGATAACCACTTATTACAGCTGCTACCCTACGAATCCTTACCTGGCTATCCCAAGGAAGGTTTTGAAAAGGAATCGTGTCATTCGTCATCCAGGCGATGCCTATATATTCCCTCACTAATCTGTTGGCATCCCATGAAGCATTTTTGCCTTTAGAATTATATTCTACTTGAGCTTTTTTCATATCATTGTTTATTAAAAATCTCAATTCTTTGGCAAAGGTAAATCACATCTATGCAGCCTATCTGCATCTCAAAATAAAAATCGATAAAATCTTCTTGAATGCCTTAAACACCCAATTTTTGGGCAAAGATACAAAATACTTGGACATAAATTGATGTTTTTATCATTTTTTTGAGCGTAAAACCTCTTTTTTTCCATTTTTATTATGATATTTCGAATAAAAACACTACTTTTGCATATGTAGAAACATTAAATAAGCAATTATGGAAAATAAAGACCTGAACCGGCTGAAAGTTGTTCTAGCTGAAAAAAAGAGAACCAATAAATGGCTCGCTGAACAATTAGGTAAAGATCCAGCAACGATCTCCAAGTGGTGTACCAACAATGCACAACCGAATTTGGAGAATCTTGTTGAGATTGCAAAGTGTCTTGGAGTCACAGTCAATGATTTAATTCGATAATGTAAAAGAAACCCAGTATGCCAACAAACAAGAATGCAGCTATACGCTACCAGACTCTCGATAAATGCTTTCGAGACAGACGACATCGATACTACATGGAAGACCTCATCGACAAGTGCGAAGAGGCCATCTACTACTATAATGGCGTAGGAGGAGTAAGTCGGCGACAGATATTTGAGGACATCAAATTCATGGAAAGTGAAACAGGCTGGAGTGTGCCGCTTGAAAGAAAGCAAGATGGCAGAAGGGTATATTATCGATACAGTGATCCTGACTTTACCATCAATGCCCAACCACAGACAAAAGATGAAGCACGACAGCTTCGCTCAGTCATCATTACCCTCAGGCGTTTCAGAGGATTGCCAAGCAACGCATGGGTGGATGAAGTCATTTCCAACCTGGAATGGCGATTTGGACTTAGAGGCAAGCAGGAGAACATGATTGGCTTTGAACAAAACCCCTATCTTAGGGGACTGAACTTACTGCCTGACATCATAGATGCTGCTACAAGCCATCAAGCTGTAAGAATCACGTATCGCAACTATAAGAATTGCGATGAGGAGTACACTGTTGTTGTGCATCCTTGGTACATCAAGCAATACAACAACCGATGGTTCCTTATGGCGTATGATGCCGAGGCTGACAGAATATCAAACTATGCCCTCGACCGAATACAGAACTTCAATGTAGAGGAAGATGTGGCATACATACCAAATAAAGAGGTCGATTTTGAACACTACTTCGATGATGTGTTCGGTGTGACAATACCGCCATCAGATGTTGAAAAGATTAGGGTTCTGCTTCAATTCTCAAAAAAGCAATACCCTTATATCGTGTCCAAGCCCCTGCATCATTCGCAGGAAATAGTAGATGCAGAAAACCGCATTCTGGCTGTTGAAGTACGACCGACATACGAGTTTACGCAATTGATACTTTCATTTGGATTTGACGTTAAAGTACTCGAACCCGAGCCTTTCAAACAGGAGATATTGGCAAATCTACGTCGTAATTTGCAGAATTATGATGAAATGCAGATAGACTGCACCGATTAGTATTACATTTGCAAAAGTATTTAATAATAATGAATAAGAATAATAGTCCATATACAGCAGCATTGACAGGTGGGGGCTTTCTTTTCGAAGAGACACTCACCCTGTTGCCTTTACTTCAGGCTGAGAACAGTGAAGAACTGCTCCAAGAAGAAAAGGTTAACAACAATCTGCTGCATATCAATGCAGAAACAGCTCGTTCAAGAAACATTCACGAGATTAAGAGGCGTTATCAAACAATGCCTCCTTCATTCTGGAATGATTTCAAGGAAATGAGCGATAGTGACAAGGTGATAGCTCTGTTCTATGTGATACTTAAAACATACAAGATATGTTTCGACTTCCACGTGAATGTAACCATGCGCAAGTGGAACAGCATTTCGAAGAGCATAGACAAGGAAGACCTCATGATGGAGTTCAATGAAATCGCTGCCAAAGACGAGTTTGTTGACTCATGGAGTGACTCTACTAAGGGAAAGGTGGCAGGAGCCTACCTCACCATCCTGAGAAAGGTGGGAATGCTGACCAATGACAACCGTCTTCATTCCCTGGTCTGCAACAATTACGACTACTACTTGGCGAAGGGAGAACCATGGTTCTTGGAAGCCTGTCTCCTGCAGCCATACGAAATAGATAACATAAAGAAATTAATGTGATATGACGATAAAAGAACTTGATGATAAACTGAACAGCCCTGGTTTCCAGGACACGGAGAACGGCGACCTGTTCTACAACTTCTTCATTTACCAATATCCGGCTGAGAAGGAGTATGACATCCGTCGGCAGATACAGGAGTTCAAGGCGAATCTCATTCGCCCTATCAACTATGTGGATGTACTTACGCTGAATCTGTTTGAGGAGTTTTGTAAATTTCTCGACCAGAAAAAGTTCCTGCGTCATCCGTCCATGCTGAAATACCAGTTGGAGAAAGAGCAGAACGATCCGTCCAAGGCACAGAACACCCAAGACACACTGACCCGTAATGCCCATTCTCCTGAATTCGTGCAGTACATACATCAACGTATTATCGACCATATCACCATCAAGGATCAATACCGTCGTCCATACGTTTTCTTGTATGGCATCGGCAGTATGTTCCCATATCTGAGAGTTAATGAGTTTCTTGCCCTCTATGAGGACTACAACGATACGGGGAAGTATAAGATTATCGTCTTTTACCCAGGACATCGTGACCAGAACTCTTTCCGTCTGTTTGATACGCTCCCAGACAATCACACTTATCGTGCAACCCTACTTATCAATGAGTAACTTATGAAACTGAAAGATTTATATAGCAAGCCAATCAACCGTGCTGTCAATCCTGCCGTCAGTGCAACCAAGTTTGACCCAGAGACAGAACGAATAGAAATAGATGAATACGTATTTACGGATGAGATTATCAATGGTCTCTTCCGCATACTCGATGCCATCAAGAACAACAAATCGTTTGCCCATGTAGGTATCTGGATTGACGGTTACTATGGTTCGGGTAAATCTCACTTCCTGAAATATCTCGACTACTGTATTACTCCTGCTACCCGCGAGAGAGCCGTAAACCGACTTTTGGAAGCTGTAAAAGCCATCGACCCTCTCGACGAGAAGCACAACCTCAGTTTCGATTACGACGAGTTGCTCTCCATCGCTAACTGGTTGAAGCGTGCCACCATCGACACTTGCATCTTCAACCTGGAAACCAGCTACGACAACTCTACAGACAAGAAGAAGGCTTTCCTTCACGTATTCTGGAATGAGTTCAACGGCAAGCGTGGCTTCAACAAGTTCAATATCAGCCTCGCACAGAACCTGGAAAAGCCTCTTGCCGAGAAAGGCGTGTTCGAAGCCTTCAAGGAGCGCATTGCTGAGGAAGGTGGCGACTGGAATGACCCAGGTATGGCTGCCGACTTGATTGACAACGAGCTGGATTGGGTGTTGGATATTGCCAAAGAGCTTGCCCCTACCCTTTCTGTAGATAGCATCCGTGAGCGCATCATCAAGAGAGACACCAATATGAGCATCGACCGCTTCGGAATGGAACTGGCTTCCTACCTGAAGGACAAGGGCGATGACTACCGTCTCATTCTCCTTGCCGATGAGGTGAGCCAATTCATCAACAAAGAGCGTGACCGTTATCTCAACCTCCAGGAGATTATCACCAAACTTTCTGAGGCTTGCGACAACAAGGTATGGGTGGCTTGTACCGCCCAGCAAGACCTTTCTGAGATTATGGACGATTGCCAGATTGCAGAAGAGAAGGATAAGGAAGGTAAGATTAAGGGACGCTTCGAAGTGAAGGTTTCCCTGAAAGGCACACAGCCAGAGGTGATTACCCAGAAGCGTATTCTCGACAAGAAAGAGGAAGTAAAACCAGAACTTGCTGCCCTCTACAACAAATATAAGGCAGGTTTCGACCTTCAGTTCAAGCTGCCAACATCATATAGTAGCTACGAATCACAAGACGATTTCGTGGACTACTACCCTTTCGTGCCTTATCAGTTCAAGCTGATTATGCAGGTATTCAACTCGTTCCTCAACCTCGGCTATGTAGCCAAGGAGGTAAAGGGTAACGAGCGAAGCATCATCAAGGTGATTCACTCTACTGCCAAGACGAATGCAGATGCAGAGTTGGGCAAGTTCATCTCTTTCGACGAACTCTATAACAATATGTTCGAAGAAGGATTGCAGGCTCGTGGACAAAAGGCTGTGGATAATGCTTTGCGCATGGCTCGCACCTACCAGACCGATCGCCCAGAGCGCACCCGTCTTGCCGTAAGAGTAGCTAATGTGCTCTTCATGATCTGTAATATTTCGCAGACCGACCAGCTGGTCTTCCCTGCCACATTGGATAATGTAACCTCACTCCTTATCAACGATATGGAGACTCCTCGCCTCAATATCAAGAACGAGGTAGAGAAGGTAATAGAATTCCTTTGCGACAACAACATCATCCGTCGTGAGCAGGGCAAGCAGGGCGCACCTGAAACCTACGCCTTCTATAGTGAAGAAGAAATGAAGGTGGCTCAGCTCATTCAGAGCCAGGTGGTTGACAACAACACCCAGGCTGAGCAGTTGAAGGAAATCTTCAACCGCTACATCACGGCTCTCCGCAACAAGGAGCAATACAAGACACGCAGTTTCTCCGTGGGTCTTACCATCAAGCAGCGCACCTTCCTCAGCAATAATCCTGATGTACAGGTAGAGTTCGTAATGGATGCAGACTACGAAAGTGCTGAGCAGTTGGCTTTGCAGAACAGCAATGTCAACCGCATGGTTTACTACGTGGGACCTCAATATCGTGACAACAAGCGTCTGTACAATGCCTTCTACTGGTATTGCCAGGCAAACCGCTATATGGCTACTCCGGTAACAAGCGAGGACAACAAAAAGACACGTGATGAGTTTGAGAAACGTGCCAACGAACTTTACGATGGAATCATCAGAAAGGAGTTTGAGAAGATTCTCGACACCTGTCCAATCATCTCTGGTCTCAGCGTAATAGATGAAGCAGAGTTGGGACAGAAGCGTGGCAATGATCGCTATCGTGTGGCGATGGATAAACATCTTTCCAGCATCTATACCAAGGCTAATCTGGTAGATTACTCAAGTATGCCTCGCACCACGGAGCAGTTAAAGAAGGCCATTCTCCGAAATGTCAACCCAGGAGACTACGATGGAATGAATGCCGTTCTTACAGATGCAGAGCATGAAGTGGAGATTTATCTCAACAAGCAGTTTGCTGAGGTAAATGTTTCTGACGTGCTTGCCAAGTTTGCCAAGGCTCCATACGGATGGGACAACATCTGTACGCTCTATATTATCAATGAGTTGGTACGTCGTCACAATCGTGACTACTCATACGCTAACAATCCTAATGTAGAGACATCAACAGTTGCCAACCGCATCGTCAGCGAGTCAAACAAGTTCACATTGCGTCAGGCTAAGGTCATCTCTCCGCAGGTGATTCAGAACTTCATTGCTGCATGGAAAGAGATTTTCGGTATTTCTGCCGTTCCAAGTTCCACAGATAGTACTCAGCTCTTCCGTGCCTGCCGAGACATAGAGAGTGACCGCAGTCTTGCCAAGTTCATCAAAGGCTATAGAGAAAATATTGAGAAAAGAATCGCAGGTTATCAGTTCTGCCAACCTATCCGTGAGGCTATTGAGCTCTTCGAGTCATGGCTCAACGAGCGTGATCCACTGAAATTCTTTAATCTTGTCATAGCAGCAAAGGATGAAGCCAAAGTACTTATAGATAAGTGCAAAGAAGTGGCACAGTTTACTCACGACCAGCTTGATACATACAAGCAGCTCCTCCAGTTCCTGGATGACAACCAGTATAATTTCCCATTCGTTCCGATGGAGATGCAGGGAGCAGTTTCCGACTTCAATAAGTTGAAAAACGACCCATGGCCAATATCAGGTCTTCGTGGTTACATCAAGCTGCAACGCCAGTTATCAGGCATATTGGATGGTGTACGTGATGAACTCCGTGAGAAGATTAAAGCAGCCTATAATGATATGTTCGACTATCTGAAGCAGGTGGCCGAGAAACAGCATGTTCCTGAGAGTGTACTGTCTGACCGTGAAACAGTTATCCGTGTCAAGACCACTCCAAACAATATACTGGTATTGCAGAATAACGCCAATACAGATACGTTCTATCAGGAACAGGTGGATAAGATTATGTCTTATAACCCTCCTCAGCCTCCAGGAGGTGAAGGAGACGGCAAACCAGAACCACCAAAAACTCCAGACAAGCGCATCCGCAAGGCTTCTTTGCAGACTAAGACAAAGTTGCCTATAACAAATGCAGAGGATATAGAACGCTACCTGGAAGGTCTGCGCCAGCAGCTCGAAAAACTGCTTGTTGACCAGGATGGTGTAATGATTATCAAATAAAATCCATGTTCAAAAGATAAAGTATGGACACAAATAGAATCAAACGCTTCGCAACCGAAGCACGAAATATACTGAAAGCCGGCATTGCTGCCAAGATTACTACGCTTGGCTTCGACAAGAACGGCAATGTGGCAGAAGAGAACAAGCCTCAGCTGATGCAGGGCGGTTCTCT
>ERZ1023674.330-NODE-330-length-11720-cov-47.809601_pt1 | contig 11720 bp, 8 predicted proteins | sample MGYA00380343_ERZ1023674 | MGnify/ENA primary metagenome ERZ1023674 (study PRJEB33179, sample SAMN07448985) | human gut metagenome | biome: Human-gut; feature: Human associated habitat; material: Faeces | host: Homo sapiens | place: India: Bhopal | collected...
GTATCGAGGAAACCGTAAAATGGTATCTCGAGAACCAGGAATGGATGGACAACGTAACCTCTGGTGATTACCAGAAGTACTACGACAACATGTATTCTAACCGATAGTAGTACATCCTATCATATAGAAGCCCTGCATTTGTTAGCGCAAATGCAGGTTTTTTTTGCTTTTCATCGATTAAAAACCTATAAATCTATTATAATTTCTTAATATTTTCATGTTTGTTTCAAGGAAAACTCAAAAGTAGAAAATATTTTTTTATCTTTGCAGTTTCAAGTTAGATAATGATAAGGAATATCCTAGAATAGTAACAAGAATATCCTAGAATGAATGAAGGAATAATAAAAGGTATTGAGATGAAGAAGCATAATGTATTCGGCATAGCAATGGCGGTTGCCGCCTTGTCGTGCCTCCCTATAAAGGGACAGGAAAAGGTGGTTCCATTGAAATATGGAAATATGGACCACTGGGTAGTAAGAAATATCAAGGAATCGGCTATCATCGGCGGTAATCAGAAAACCATCTATGCCGTGGGACCGAATATGACCATCAATGGAAATACGCCTTATACCAACAAGGGCGGTTCGCCATGGGGATCATCCAATGTGCTGGCACATGTATCGGGCATCTATAAAACCAACAACTCGGTTTATCGCGACAAACACGAGGGGGGATATTGTGCCAAACTGGTTACCCATATAGAAAAGGTGAAGGTGCTCGGACTCATCAACATCAAGGTGCTGGCTGCCGGCTCCCTCTTTCTGGGCGATGTGCGCGAACCGATTACCAGTACCAAGGATGGTCCGAAGGCTATCAACTGGGGCATCCCGTTTACGGCACGTCCTAAGGCTGTGAGGTTCGACTACAAGACCTATATGCCGAATGTGGCTCATCGCATCAAGCAGACCGGATTCAGCAGTGCATCCACCGTGGCGGGTCGCGACTATGCCATCGCCGTGCTCTATCTGCAAAAGCGTCATGAGGATGCTCAGGGCAACATCACGGCCAAGCGTGTGGGAACGATGGTGGTGAAGTATGGCAAGAGCACCAATGGATGGGTGGAGAATGCCACCTATACCATTCATTATGGTGACATCCGCCACATGGCCGGTTACGATGCAGCCACGATGGGTCTCCGTTCTACCGATTACGCCCGCAACAGCAAGGGAAAGCGTGTGCCTGTGAAGGAAGTGGGATGGGCGAGTGCTGGCGATAAGCCGAGCCATCTCATCCTGCAGTTCTCCTCTTCGCATGGCGGAGCCTATATCGGTACGCCGGGCAATACCCTGTGGATTGATAATGTGGCAATGGTGTATTAATCATTTAAATATTGACTTTTAAATATCGACTTTATGAAGCATATCCTGACAATACTTGTTGCGATGTTGGCATTGGGCAGCTATGCCTCGGAGCCATTTTCTGCAGATAGTGTCTTTTCAGAAAAGGCTAGCAGCACTATCGTGCAGGCTGATTCCATTCATGAAGCCAAGAAATCGTGGATGACTCGTTTTCTTGATTACTTCAATGATGCCAATAAGAACAAGAAGCATAAGCGTTTTGACTTCAGTGTGATAGGTGGTCCGCACTATGCATCCGATACCAAGTTTGGCTTGGGCATGGTGGCGGCGGGTCTCTATCGTACAGATGTGAACGACAGCATTCTTCCTCCTTCCAATGTATCGCTTTTTGGCGATGTGAGCACGGTGGGGTTCTATATGTTGGGTGTTAGGGGTAACCATCTAGCACCCCAGGGGCGCTATCGCATAGACTATCACCTTTATTTCTATTCATTCCCTTCTGATTTCTGGGGAATGGGCTTTGAGATGGGCGATAACGACGACAACAAGAGCGATATGAAGCGATGGCAGGCTCAGGTGGAAGCAAGCTTCCTCATCAAGGTGGCTGATAACTTCTATGTAGGACCGATGGCGGCTTATGATTATGTAATCGGAAAGCAGATAGAACGTCCGGAACTGTTGCAGGGCATGGATAAGCATACCTGGAATGTGGGAGCGGGTGTATCGCTGGTTTATGATAATCGCGATAACCTGACCAATCCGCATCGGGGCATCTATCTGAATATCAAGCAGATGTTCCGGCCTAAGTTCATGGGCAATGACTATGCCTTCAGCAGTACGAAATTCCGCTTTGATGCTTATCAGCGGCTGGGTAAGGGAACGATACTTGCCGAGGATTTCGGAGCAAATCTTAATTTCGGAAATCCTTCGTGGGGCATGATGGCGGAGTTGGGTGGAACCAGTTCGATGCGTGGCTACTACGAGGGGCGCTATCGTGACAAGCATTCTCTGGAGGCTACGGTGGAGCTGCGCCAGCATGTGTGGAAGCGCAACGGCATTGTGGTCTGGGCAGGAGCCGGCACCGTTTTTCCTAAGTTCTCTGCCCTGAGAAGCAGGCAGATTCTGCCGAATGCCGGTGTGGGCTATCGCTGGGAATTCAAGAAGGATGTGAATGTAAGATTGGATTATGGTTTTGGAAAGTCGGGACAATCCGGTTTCCTCTTCAATATCAACGAAGCATTTTGATGAGGCTTTTTCATGATGCATTCACGATGCTTTCATGATATGCTCTATATATAATAAGGTGTAGGCTATGAATAATTCGATATGTAAAACTATATGTAAAACTATATATAATAAGGTGTCTTCGGGAGCCTTTCTTTATGGTTATGCGGTGGTGGCGCTGCTGCTGCCTAATATAGCCCTGTGCTTTACCGAAAGGTTATCTTTCTGGGCAGGCTGTGTCAACGTGCTGCTGCCTTTGGCACTGTATATGTGGTTCTTTTCCATCGCCAAATGTCCGGGAAAGATGGTATGGTGGGCGTTCGTCTTTATTTTCTTCGCAGCTTTCCAGCTGGTGCTGCTCTATCTCTTCGGTACGGGAGTGATAGCGGTGGATATGTTTCTGAATCTCGTAACCACCAATGCGGGTGAAGCGATGGAACTCCTGGATAATCTGGCTCCTGCCGTGGTGGGTGTCTTCGTCATCTATCTGCCACTGCTGGTTCTGGGCATTATCCATATCAGGAAGAAACATCAGATATCGGCTGTATTTCAGCATCACGTTCGAAAATGGGTGATGGAGGTGGGAGGTATCGGCCTCTTCTGTCTGCTGGCATGCTATGTGGTGGTGGATAATTACCGCATGCGCAACCAGCTCTATCCTGTCAACGTCTGCTACAATCTCTATCTGGCTTTCGAGCGCAATGCGGCATCGGAGAATTACAGGGAGGCAAGCAGGGACTTCAAGTTTGATGCCAGAAGCGAGCACGATGCTGAGGCTCCCGAGGTGTATGTGATGGTGGTGGGAGAGACGGCGAGAGCCCACAACTTCAGTCTCTATGGCTATCCGCGGGATACCAACCCGTTGCTTTCGAAGACACCGGGTATCATCGCCTTTCCCGATGCCATGACGCAGAGTAACACCACCCACAAGAGTGTACCGATGCTCCTCTCGGCAGCATCGGCAGAGGATTTTGAGCGACTCTTCCATGAGAAAGGCATCCTGGCAGCCTTTAAGGAAGCCGGATTCCATACCGTGTTTATCAGTAATCAACAGCCCAACCATTCGTTTATCGATTTTCTGGGAGAACAGGCTGATGAGCATTATTTCCTGAAGACAGAGGATGCTTCTAAGGGAAATCATTATGATGCTGGAAATCATTATGATGCGGATTTGCTGAAGAAACTGGATGAGATATTGCCATTGGCTGATGCTTCCTCGTCTTCCCATTACCGCTATCGCAAGCTCTTCGTGGTGCTTCATACCTATGGTTCGCACTTCAATTATCAGGAGCGCTATCCTAGGAGTTTTGCTTACTTCAAGCCCGATAGCAGGAGTGAAGCGAAGCCGGAGAATCGACAGGATTTGCTGAATGCCTACGATAATACCATCCGATATACCGATTATATCCTGCATGGTATCGTAGAACGTCTGCAGAAATGGGAGAAGCTTCAAGCTAAGGCTCTAGCTAAGACTCAGGCTAAGACTCTGGCAAAGATTCAGTCAAAGACGGATGGGGTATATTGCCAGCCTACATCGGCAATGCTCTATACCAGCGACCATGGCGAGAATATCTTTGATGACGACCGTCGCCTCTTCCTGCATGCTGCCCCGAAGGCATCTGATTACGAACTGCATGTGCCTTTCATCATCTGGACCTCCGAAGGTTTCGGAAAGCAATATCCAGGCGCATGGAAGGCATTGGAAGAAAATCGCACGAAACAGGTGCAGACGAGTCTTTCCGCTTTCCATACCATGCTGGGTATCGGCGGCATCCGAACTCCTTATCGCCTGGATGTATATTCGGTGGCAAGCGGGAAGTATCATCCTGCCAGGTTGCTTTATCTGGATGATCATGATGAGGCAATTCCGCAGGAGGATGCCAAGTTTTAGTATTTAAATGACAAGGAAAAGGCTTTCCTGATGTAAAATTCATGAAAAGAGTTTTCGTAAATATCAATTATTTGCGAAAACTCTTTGTCGTGTCTATAATTTGCAGTATCTTTGCACCCGGATTTAGATAATAATAAAAATACAGCTGTTATGGAACCAACTCGAAAAATCGAAAAGGTGGGTATGCGCAACCTCCGCATGGAGGATTACGACCAGCTCGCCAAGTCGTTTAAGCGTATTTACGCTGACTCAGATGTATTCTGGACAAAAGAACAGATTAAGAAACTCATTACTATCTTCCCTGAGGGACAGGTGGTTATTATCGTTGATGATAAGATTGTGGGCTGTGCGCTCTCTATCATCGTCAATTATAATATGGTGAAGGGCGATCATACCTATGCTCAGGTTACGGGTAATGAAACCTTCAATACCCACGATCCTAAGGGAAACATTCTTTACGGCATCGAGGTATTTATCCACCCTGATTATCGTGGTTTGCGCCTGGCTCGCCGTATGTATGAGTATCGCAAGGAACTCTGCGAGAAGCTCAACCTGAAGGCTATCATGTTTGGAGGTCGTATTCCAAACTATCATAAGTATGCCGACAAGATGCGCCCTAAGGAGTATATCGAGCACGTAAGAAACCGTGAAATCTATGACCCGGTTCTTACCTTCCAGCTTTCCAATGATTTCCACGTGCGCCGCGTAATCCGCAACTATCTTCCTAGTGATGAGGAGAGCGAACACTGTGCCACCTTGTTGCAGTGGGATAACATCTACTATCAGCCACCTACGGATTCCTATGTAGATAGAAAGCCAACCGTGCGAATCGGTCTGGTACAGTGGCAGATGCGTCCATACGCTTCGGTGGATGACCTCTTCGAGCAGGTAGAGTTCTTCGTGGATTCCGTGAGCGATTACAAGAGCGATTTCATCCTCTTCCCAGAGTATTTCAATGCGCCATTGATGGCGAGATTCAACGATTTGGGTGAGGCACAGAGCATCCGCATGATGGCTCAATATACCGATGAGATTCGTGACCGATTCCGCGAGTTGGCCATCAGTTACAACATCAACATCATCACGGGTAGTATGCCTTATCTCAAGGACGACTCCCTCTATAACGTGGGCTTCCTGTGCCGTAGAGATGGTAGCGTGGATATGTATGAGAAGATTCACGTAACGCCAGATGAGCAGAAGTGCTGGGGATTGAGCGGCGGTAGCCATATCCAGACTTTCGACACCGATTGCGGTAAGATTGGTATCGTAATCTGCTATGACGTGGAGTTCCCTGAGTTGTCAAGATTAATGGCGGAGGATGGTATGCAGATTCTCTTCGTTCCGTTCATGACCGATACGCAGAATGCTTACTCCCGAGTAAGAGTCTGTGCCCAGGCGCGTGCCATCGAGAATGAGTGCTATGTAGCCATTGCGGGTAGTGTGGGCAACTTGCCTCGTGTTCACAACATGGATATCCAGTATGCCCAGAGTGCTGTGTTCACTCCTTGCGACTTCGCCTTCCCTAACGACGGTAAGCGTTCGGAGGCAACACCGAATACCGAGATGATTCTCGTTTCAGATGTAGATTTGAACCTTCTGAACGAGCTTCATACCTATGGCGCTGTAAGAAATCTTCGCGATCGCCGCAAGGATCTTTATGACTTGAAGCAGAAGAAGTAAGTTAAGTGAAGAGCACTTTCTTTTAGTGAAGAGTGAAGAACGAAGAGTGAAGAATTCAATTGTATTGATATATAGATATATAAAGAATGTATAAGATAGACATCTCGGAGCGCACGCTCCACTTCAAGCAGCCGGCAGGCACGTCTCGTGGCGTATATACCACGAGACACAGTTATTATCTCACCCTTACATCGGATGAATTGCCGGGAGTAGAGGGAGTGGGTGAGTGTGCTACGCTCCCTGATCTCAGTTGCGATGCCAAACCGGAATATGCTGTCACCCTTCGGCAGGTGTGCCAGATGGTGGAGCAGATGGGACGCATTCCATACGATATGATTCGTGCTTACCCTAGCATTACCTTCGGTTTGGAAACAGCCTTCGCTTCGTTCTTCGATGCAGCGAAGAAGCAGAACTTAAGTGTCTCTGTTCCAGCAGGAATGGAGAACCTGACAGATCTTTTCGACTCTCCTTTCGGTAGGGGAGAAGAGGGCATCACCATCAACGGACTGGTGTGGATGGGTACTTACGAGGAAATGCTGGCACGACTGGAGGAGAAGCTCCAGGCGGGTTTCCATTGCGTGAAACTGAAGATTGGTGCCATCGATTTCTTCAAGGAACTCGACCTCATCAAGCGCATTCGTGATGTCTATACCCAGGAACAGGTGGAGTTGCGAGTGGATGCCAATGGCGGTTTTCTGCCAGAGAATGCCATGAGCCAGTTGGAGGCTTTGGCCAAGTATGATATCCATTCCATCGAGCAGCCTATCAAGCAGCATCAGTGGCCTAAGATGGCTCAGCTCTGTAGGGAAACTCCGCTCCCTATCGCCCTGGATGAGGAGTTGATTGGGGTGAATGTGAGAAGCATGAAAGAGGCTCTGCTCGATACCATTCGTCCACAATATATCATCTTGAAGCCTTCGCTCCATGGGGGTATCTATGGTTGCAACGAGTGGATTCAGTTGGCCAGCCAGCGAGGCATCGGCAGTTGGATTACCTCGGCATTGGAGAGCAACATCGGTCTCCATGCCATCGCCCATTATGCTGCCAAGGTATATGGTCCGAATGTCGAGATGCCGCAGGGGTTGGGCACCGGTCAGCTCTTTACTGATAACATCCCGATGCCATTGGAAATCCGTGGTGATAAACTCTTTATTGTAAAATAATATAATATAGTATTTTACCCCTATTTGTTTCGGCGGATTTGCAATCCGCCGCATCATTGGGTAACTATTGCGGATTTGTAATCCGCTAAGCAGGGTATAATTTAAATTATGACTTTAGAAGATTTCCTTTCTGAATGGAATAACGATAGCGACCGGGTGCTGGTGCATACCAGTGGCTCCACGGGAAAGCCCAAGCCGATGATGGTGGAGAAGAAGCGAATGCTCAACTCCGCCCGCATTACTTGTGATTTCCTGGGTTTGAAGCCGGGTGATAGTGCGCTGCTCTGTATGTCGCTTGATTATATTGCAGGTAAGATGGTGGTGGTGCGCAGTATCGAGCGCCATCTCCATCTTATTTCTGTTTCTCCTAGTGGCCATCCGCTGAAGGATATCAATTTGAAAGATGCAAATGGAAAAGATGTAAACGGGGAGATTACTTTTGCTGCTATGGTTCCGATGCAGGTGTATAACACCCTGCAGGTTCCTGAGGAGCGGGAGCGACTCACTCATATCCGCCATCTCATTATCGGAGGTGGAGCCATCGATGCATCTTTAGAAAAAGAACTTCGTTCGCTTCCTGGCAATATCGCCATCTGGAGCACCTACGGCATGACCGAAACCTTATCTCATATTGCCTTGCGAAGAATCAATGGCGATGAGGCTAGCGAATGGTATCAGCCTTTCGATAGCGTGAAAATCAGTCAGACTGATGAAGGCTGTCTCGTCATCGATGCTCCTCTGGTTTGTGCCGAAACCCTGGTAACGAATGATATTGTGGAAATAGAGCCTTATATATATAATAAGGTGGAAAACCATGAAGAGGTGGAAAATCATGATAAGGTGGAAAAGCTTCGTTTCCGAATCAAGGGCCGAAAGGATAATGTAATCTGCAGCGGTGGTATCAAGATTCAGATAGAAGAAGTGGAGGCTCTCTTGAAGCCTCATCTTGAAAAGCCTTTCATGATAGCCAAGAAGAAAGATGAGAAGTTTGGAGAAATCGCCGTTCTCCTGACAGAGGATGAGGATCTCAAAAAAGTAGAGGCGACTATCCGCCGCCTCTTATCTGGTAAATCAGATGATTCAAGTAAATCATCTGAATCTAAAAGTCATAAATATTGGATTCCAAGGGAATACCTTCATGTAGATCATCTTCCGCTTACCGAAACCGGAAAGCCGAAGCGATCTATCCTTCTCTGAAGAAATCGAGTGCTTCCTTGATTTCCTCAACGGTAGCCGTCTGGTTGATGCGGATATCTCCGATGCCTCCCATCATGGTGAAGTTGATGATGCCATTCTGGTTCTTCTTGTCGTGATGCATCAGCTCAATCAGCTCGTCGTAGTCATCGCAGGTGATGTTCAGCGTACCGTAGTTCTCCTTGATGAAGTTCACGGTCTGTCGCATCTTCTCGGTAGGGAATCCCGTTTTGATGACACTGAGGTAAAGTTCAGGAATCAAACCGAATGCCACGGCGTAGCCATGGAGGATAGGCTTGCGCTTCAATGCCCAACTCTCGAAGGCATGACCGAAGGTATGACCCAGGTTCAGTGCCTTGCGGATGCCCTTCTCGTGAGGGTCCTGTTCCACGATGCGCTCCTTCACCTTCACGCTGTCGCCCACCATACGCTGCAACTGCTTCAGGTCGGGGTTGGCAAGGTCGAAGCTCACCAGTTCTTCCCACATTGCCTCGGTAGAAATCAAACCGTGCTTCAGCATTTCGGCATAGCCCGAACAGATGTTCTCGGCATCCAGAGTCTTCAGAAACTCAGTGTCGAGAATCACGAACTTGGAGTCGTTGAAAACGCCCACTTCGTTCTTCAGTCCGCCGAAGTTGATACCGGTCTTTCCGCCCACCGAAGCATCCACCATGGCAAGCAGGGTGGTAGGGATATTGATGAAGTTGATGCCACGCTTAAAGGTGCTGGCAGCGAAACCTCCCAGGTCGGTTACCATGCCGCCTCCCAGGTTAATCATGCAAGAGTGACGGGAAGCGCCACCCTCCTGCAATCCTTTCCAAACCATCATGAGGCTCTCGATGTCCTTGTGGCTGTCGGTTGCCGGAATCGTAATCACCTGTGCTTCCTTCATGCAGTAGAATTTCTTCAGCAGCGGGAGGCACTCTTTCTGGGTAGTGGTATCAGTAAGAACAAACAGCTTGTCGTGTTCACATTCGGCAAGGGCGCTCACCAGTTCGCCTTCTAGATGGGTTGATATGATAACTCTTTGATTCATAACATATAAACATTTTAAAGGTCATTATTTATGAGCCATCTTTGGCTGGCTCATCTGAAATTATGTTGCAAAGGTACGTTAAATAAGAGACAAAACAAAATAAAAAAGCACTTTTTAATGATAAAAGTTTAAACCTTGATATATTTCGTGCGTCAAAATAGGCAGTTATAAAATGCATAGAATAAATAATAACATTAAATAAATGATGAAACGAACAATTCTGACGATGCTCCTGGCTATCTTCGCCATGGCATCCTTTGCTCAGGAACGCCTGATAAGCGGTGCGATTATCGACCGCGATACTAAGGATCCCGTGGAGCAAGTAACGATTCAGCTACTTAAGGCCGACAGCACTTATGTGTCGGGTGCCATTAGCAACGAGAAGGGACTCTTCCATCTCAATGCACCTGCCAATGGCAAGTATTTACTAAAGATTTCGAGTGTGGGTTACAAGACTACCGTGAAGCGTGTGCAGATTGCCGACGATAAGAATCTGGCAATGGGCAATGTGGTTCTCGGTGCAGATGCCATCATGCTGAAGGGTGCCGTGGTTACTGCCATGGCGCAGAAGGTGAACCTGAAGGAGGATACCTTCGTCTATAACTCGGCGGCTTACCGCACACCGGAAGGTTCGGTGGTTGAGGAGCTGGTGAAGCGCCTGCCGGGTGCTGAGGTAAGCGACGATGGTACCATCAAGATTAATGGTAAGGAAGTGAAGAAGATTCTCGTGGATGGCAAGGAGTTTATGACGGGCGATACCAAGACTGCCCTGAAGAACCTGCCTACCAGCATCATCGAGAAAATCAAGGCATACGATGAGAAGAGTGATCTCTCTAAGGTAACCGGTATTGATGATGGCGAGGAGCAGACCGTGCTCGACTTCGGTGTGAAGAAGGGTATGAACAAGGGTATGATTTCCAATATCGACCTGGGTGTGGGCAACAAGAGCCGCTACAATATGCGTGGCATGGGCGCTTATTTCAATGATAACAACCGATTCATGCTCTTTGCCAATGCCAACAATACCAGCGACCGTGGATTCGGCGGTGGTCCTGGCAGAGGATTCTGGGGCGGTGCCAACGGATTGAATGCCAGCAAGATGATAGCTGCCAACTATAACTATGAGTTGAAGAACAAGTTCAAATTCAATACTTCACTTCGCTGGAACCACAGCGATGGCGATGTATGGAGCAGCCGTTCCAGCGAGAACTTCATGGGCAGCAGCAGCTCTTTCAGCAATAGCCTGAGCCAGAGTTTCTCCCGCAGCAACAGTTGGAATGGTAACATCCGATTGGAGTGGATGCCTGATTCCATGACCAATATCCTCTTCCGTCCTTCCATCTCCTGGAGTACCAGCGATGGATTGAGTGGCAGCCAGTCGGCTTCTTACAACAAGGATCCTTATACCATTACCACCAAAGACCCTCTTTCTGAGGAAGGTATTGATGAGTTGGAGAAGGCTGAGGCTATGGTGAACAGTCAGTTGACTAATGGAATCACCTATTCTGATAATAACAATATCAGGGGTATGTTGCAGGTGAACCGCAAGTTGGGCAACAAGGGACGTAACATCACCTTCCGTGTGGATGCCAAATATACGGATAAGGACAGCAAGAGCATCTCGCTCAACAATGCCAAGCTCTATCTCGTGCAGACAGCGGAGGGTAAGGATTCTACCTATCAGACCAACCGCTATAACCTGACTCCTTCGAAGAATTACAGTTATGCGGGCCAGTTGACCTATAGTGAGCCACTCTGGAAGGCTACCTTCCTGCAGTTCAGCTATAAGTTTACTTACAGCTACTCCAAGAGCGACCGCAGCACCTACGATTTCAGCAAGTATGCGATGAGTGGCGATCAGAAGTACCGTGGTTGGGATAGCTATCTGAATCCGTTTGCCGGTCATCTCGAAGATTACAAGGATGATGATCAGAGCCGTTTCTCAGAGTATCGCAACTACAATCACGATATCCAGGTGATGATGCGATTCGCCCGTCAGAAGTATAACCTGAACTTCGGTGTGATGATTCAGCCACAGCAGTCGAAGTATATCCAGGATTATCAGGGAGTGCATGTAGATACCGTTCGCAACGTGACGAATATCAGTCCAACCCTCGATTTCCGTTATCGCTTCTCAAAGATGAGCAACCTGCGTGTGAACTATCGTGGTACTACAGCGCAGCCAAGCATCTCTCAGTTGCTTGATATCACAGATAACAGCGACCCGCTGAACA
>ERZ1023674.332-NODE-332-length-11679-cov-52.951308_pt1 | contig 11679 bp, 9 predicted proteins | sample MGYA00380343_ERZ1023674 | MGnify/ENA primary metagenome ERZ1023674 (study PRJEB33179, sample SAMN07448985) | human gut metagenome | biome: Human-gut; feature: Human associated habitat; material: Faeces | host: Homo sapiens | place: India: Bhopal | collected...
ATCCGATGTCCCCATCCGATATAGGGATAGTTGCGCTTAATATCGTGCCATCCCTCGTAATACTTGATGCACCGCACGGCTCGCTCAAAGGATGGCAAAGCAAAGATGCCCAAGTCGTTTTGGCATGGGCTATCGTTTGTAGGTGTTTTGTTCTGTGCCACGATGCTTTGGCACAGAAACAAGAGCATTAGGGTAATATATGTTCTTATCTTTTTCGTCATGGATGTTGTTTTTGTTTTACTTTTGGAGTGTCATTGACTTGTCACTTGGCGTTCTTCTTATTGAATATCTCTGCTATCATGGCTTTCACATCCTCACCAACTTGCACGAAGTTCTTATAGAGGATGCGTTCACGCTCGTCACGGCTTTTGAAGGTGTAGAACTTGGGCAGAGACATATACTCGCTTTCTTCTTTCTTAATGTCTGCCATATTAAAGTCGGTCTTGCAATAGAACTTACTGGTCTTGAACTCATCGCTCTCCTGTATGTTCATACTGCCATTCATGCCGGTCTTGGTTGCCACAAAGTCCCTTGCCGTCTGACCGCAGATCCATCCAGTTGGCATGTCCGAGATTTTACTGGCTGGTACAAGACTGTCCATATTCTCATTCAGGTTGATGCTCGTCTTGTCTCTATCGATGGTCACGCCTTTCTTCAGTTGTACCACCTTTCCAAAAATGTCAGAGGATAGCCATTCCAGAGTTTCCTTGCTTCGTGCCGAACCGCTCACCACATTGCCTACGGTGGTGATAATCTTCTGCATACCAACCTTGCCATAGTCGGCTTCCAACTGCGGCAACTCCTGAAAGCCCAGGGCTACGCTCACCTTGTTGCTTCGGGCTGTGCCTATCAGTCGGTCTATCTTATGAAAGTAAAGTGTAGGCAACTCGTCCACGATGATGCTCACAGGGATGTTCTTGCCTTGCCCTGTGTTCACTCGTGTTACCAGTCGGTTGAGGATTAGGGCATTCAATGCTCCGATGATGCTCTCCATTTCTGGGTCATTGGCTATCAGCAGATAGCTCGGATTCTTCGGGTCACTGACCTTCAGGTCGAAGTCATCTCCATCTTTATGAAATATCCAATAGCTTTCCTTGGTAGCAAGGCGTGAGGTATAGACACGCAGTGTACCTATCATACCCTCCAACTGCTCCATTGCCTTGTTCTTCAAGGCGGTTTGGAATGGTCCTAGCAACGGTGCTACCTCATTGTCGGTCTCTAGCACATTGAAGATGGTCTGGTAACTCTCATTCAGGAAACTCAGAATATGGGGCATATCGCCGTACTTACCCAACCAATAGGCTGGCTCCACTTCTTCTCCTGCATGGTTAAATACCTTTCCGGTCGGTTTCATCTGCATGGTTTTCGGATCAAGTATTTTCTCTGCTATCAGCATCTTGCCGTCTTTGTCGTATGGCTCCTTGCCATAGTTGATGAAGAAGTAGATACAGGCGGCGAGGAAGTTGACGGCTGAGGTCTGGAAGAACTGGTCGCTACCGCCTCCGCCTTCCTTCTTGCCTTTTTGTAGGGATTCAAGCAGTGTTTCTGCGGTCTCACTCGCTGCTGCCAAGTTATTGATATACTTCTGCTGTATCGGGTTCACTCGCTTGGAGTATTCCACATCCACAAAGTTGATGATGTTGAACTTACAGCCTTCTGGCAGTTTGCCCAACTGTTGGTTCTTCTTATAGTGGTAGTACAGTTTGGTTGCCAAGGTAGGGAACTTGTAGTCGTAAACGACCATGGCAAAACCTTTTGCACTGTGCTGACGGATGAACGGCTCTATAATAGAAAAAGTCTTACCGCTACCAGGCGTACCAACTACCCAAGTGCCACGGAATGGGTTTACGATGTTCACCCATCCCTTGCGGAACTTGCCCTTATAGTAGTAGCGCATGGGTATATTCACGCTGTATTTGTTGTATTCCTCCTTTTGGCACTGCTCAAAACTCTCGTTTTCAAAATTGAAACGGTCTTTCATCAGTCCTTCCTTCAAGAACTTCGAGATGTTGTCCAAGGCGATATGCACCAATACCGTTCCGATGATGGTTGTCACCATATAGAGAATGGTGTTCAATCTTAGGGTATAGAGACGAGTGTCCATCGCATAGCCGAAGAGCCACACGGACAATATCAACAGCAGCACGCCACTCACCAAGGGGTACAGCACCTGCCTTCGGGCATCAAATTCCAAGTGTTTCTTGTTTCTCGTACCTACACAGGTGATGCACACCAACAAGAACGTCACCACCTTGCTATACACCAGGTTGCCGTCATGGTAGATGAACCACTGCTTGATGCGGTCGTGCAGGTCGCACACCACACCGCCAAAGCCGTCTATCGCCCTTGGGTCTATGGCATACTCAAAGAACTCCATCAACACGGATATGTAGATGACCGCCCTGAATATCTTGTAAAATCCTTGTAGCTCCTTGCTTTCTTCCATTGGATATGATTGCTATTTTAGAAAAATCGGATTGAATGAGTCGGCTGACAACACATCGCTATAGTTCACTTTCAATGAGATGGTGCGACCGCTGATTTGGTTCTCCGTCATTTCGATGGTTAATTGCTTGTCATTCGGGAATGTCATCTTCCGAATGACTATCACATTGCGGTAGCCATAGCGGAAACGCTTGGTCTGCTCCAACATGAAGACTGGATGCAACTCTACCATCTGTGAGTTGGTTGCCTTGGCGGTCTTCTTATCCGTCAGCTTCAATCGTATTTGGTCTATATCAAATGGAATGTCAGTCTTGTTCTCCACGGAGAAATCCAGGAAGAAATAGTCGCCCGACGAATAGATGTTGTTCAGTCGCATTACCATCTTATGGGCTTTGGTCTTCACATTGTTCACATGGGCTTCCGAACTCCAAATCTGGCGAGCATATCGAGCCATATCCGTAGAGGACAATGTGACCGCAGGATTGTTATAGGCATTCTTTTCTATCTGTTGTATCTCCTTATCCGTCACTGCCTCTTGCAATCTTGTTGTATAGAGCAGCGCATACTGGGTACGGTAGCGTTCTGTCACAATGGTCACGATGGCAAGCACTTCACCATCTTCATGCAGTCCCTCCTTGGGCTTCAGTCGTACGGTATTGTTGATGGGTTGGTCTCCTGCTATCTTGTCGGTGGATATATCCACAAAGCGGATGGGTTCGCTTGCCGTAATGACTGTAGTCACCTGCTCGTTCACAGTCAGCTGCTCCAGCTCCTGGTAGGTGCTGGGCTGATAGCTCTCTGCACTGGTCTGTTGTGCCATCAGGGGAGTGACACTTATTGCACACATCATGAGTGCGCCAATGGTCTTCTTGATATTCATATTCGTATTCTTTGAATGTTGATGTTTACTTACTCTTGGTCTCTTTGCTGTTTATCAGATACACAAAGGTGCCATATTTCAGTTTCACTTTATTCTTCTTGATAGCCTTGCCTATGGCATTGCTTGTTTTCTGATAGGCATTCTGCATGGTCTGCATGCCCCATTGTGAAAAACTGCTGCCAGTATTGGTGGTATTCATATTCATATCCACATTCCCGGTCACGGCTCCGCTTGCCACATCCTTGGTGGTCTCTCTAAACTGGCTGCTTGGCACATACAAGCCTTCCATGCCGTCTGTGTCATAGAGTGACAGGTTGATTTTCACTATCTCGTCATCCACCAGCACGCTTTTCACCGTTCCTTTCACTCGTTGCGAACTGAAACCGCTCATGGTGGCATACAGGTATGCGCCTTTCTTCACCACCATTTCACCGATTTCCACATCATCTAACAGTCTCAAACGTACACGGCTTCCATCCATAGCCTTGATGTTCTCGTCAATGATAGCCTTGATGAGTGTCGGCTCTTTCTCATTCACTGCCAATGTATTGAAGTAGTCCGATGATGTCTTCACCTTTTTTACCACTTCACTTGGCTTGTCATTCTCGTCCGCTTCCTTTCTGGCATTCTCATTCACCTTTATTTTGCCTTCGATGTTGATACCGCCCTTGGCTGAGTCTTGCGAGTCGGCAGGAGAGGTGGCTGCAGAAGTCGAGATGTTCGCTTGTGTGGCTTGCTGTCCCTTCAGTCTTGCCTCGGCAAGCGCCTTGTTCAGTTCCGCCAACGCTTCATTCCCTCTTTGTCGCTCATGGGCTTCTTGTGCTTCTCTCTGTTTTTCCATTTCTGCTTGCCTCTTGGCTTCGGCATCCAACTGTTGCAGTTCTGCATCCGAATACTTGCTTTGGTATTCTTCTTTTTCTTGCTCATTGTCTCGGTCTATATTTTCCACGGCACTATGGTCTTCTATCTTGCCGTAGGCGTTCAACATATTCTCATACTTGCCTCCAATACCGTCACCGCCCTTGATATGAGCTTGTGGAAGGTTCGGATTCAGATATTCCGTGGTCTGCATATTGGCATCCTTCTTCTCCGCCACCTTGGTATCAAAGAGGTCGAAGATAAAGTAAGAGGCACCAAGCAGTGGAAGATAGACAATCGCAGGTAGCATGTACTTGGGTTGTCTGAAATTGATTCTTTCTGTCAGCTTCATCGTTATTTGTCTTTATGAGGATGGCGTGCATCCTCATTGGTCCTTACTATGTTCTTTGCATTCCCCATATTCTGATGGCGAGCCTTTATCAGCGAGTCCTGTCTCTCCGTAGCAGTGCGTCGCTCTCCCTGATAGTGATAAGCTCTTGCCATGCGATAGATGTTGAAACTGAAGCTCACACCCACAAAACCGAACACGATGACCAGGAACATTGTCTTATGCAAGTCGGCAAATTTCTGCACATGGGCTGCAGCCTTGTCAATTCTGCACATCCTGGCAAACTTTCTTCCAGCTCTCACGTCTCGCTCATAGCGTTCCTTGTATTTTGGGTCGTCCTTGTCGGGCATCTTCTCCCCAATGAGCATCTGCTTAAATCCTTTTGTGTTCATCGTTATTTCTTTTTTACCTTTTTACTTCTTTACCCTTTTACCTTCAATAGTTGCTCTTCGTCTTCTGGTCAATATCCTTGTTGAGCAAGGTTCGCCAGTTCACTATCAGCAATCCATGTGGGTTGTTGTCAGTCCTCGGAACTCGTTTTAGTTGTCCTGCCGTCACCAGTTCACGGGTCAGCACATTGGTTCTGCGCTCGATGCGCTGTCTGCCGTAGTAGGTAAACTCCATCTTCTCCTTGTTGAACTTGATACTGTCACAGAAGATGCTGAACACGGCACTCGTTCCCATGATGTTGGAGTAGAAACCCTTTTCTTTCAGCGTATTGTACTGCGCCAATCCTGTCTCATCCACCAGATACATGGCTTTCTCCATCGTGTATTTGATGTACTTGTCATCTGGTGCCAATGTGAAGAAATAATGATGGAACATCTCGATATGGCTCTTTGCTTCCACATCCAGTGTCTCATCCATCGTTGTGCGCTGTACCAGAATCGGCACGTTGCCGTCCAACACATAGATTTTGTTCTGTGCATCCACCACCATATTCTTCGCAGTCCAGATGCTACTGATACTTATCAGCACACACCCAACCAGAAACAGGCTACAGATGATAGTCACCAACTTCACCTTATTCTCTAAATTCTTGATTACCATTGCTATAATATTTTTTACCTTTTTCACTCTTTTACTTTTTTACCTTTATCAGTGCATCACATGGGCAAGTGTCCCCTGTGCCGACATTTTGGCTTGCTGTGCCACACCCTCACCGAAATTTCTTGTAGAGAATGCGGTATCGCCCTCTGGTATCATCCATGCCGCAAGGTCTGGAACTAAGTTCAAACACTTCAAAGCCACGATACTTGCTGCCATCAGATACCCTGCCGAGAAGAACGAGTTCTGCAAATATGCCGCCATCGTCTGCTCACTGGCGGTGATAGCCGTCAGGTTCTCCACCTGTATGCAGAGCACGATGTCGAAGAGCAATAGCACGTAGAAGCCCACGAAGTAGAGCATGGCTCCATAGAAATGCACGGTCAGATACCTTGTCAGCCACTTCGCCCAACTGCTTTCCCATTTCGGCAGTAGCGAGAACGCCCATTGTATCGGTCCAAATATCGTCAGCATTCCCAACAGTATCTGTTGACAATAGATGGTGCTCCACCAACCGATACGGAAGACGATCAATGCTATCAGCATTACTATCTTGTCGATGTTCACTACGGCTCCTGCAGTCAGTGAGGTAAACCACAGCTTGGCTGCGTCCTTTTCCATATTGGTCACTTCATCCACACCAGTCTGCTCCATGGTCGATTCCACCAGATTCGGGTCTGTTGTTCCCTTATGGGCAATGTCTGCCTGAGCTTGTACGTTGGTGTACATCGTGTCTCTGGTATAGATAAGCTGCTGAACTTCCGTAAACTTGTCCTCTATCTGTGTGGCTTCCGCCTCATAAAGGTCATGGGTATAACTTCCAATTGAGTTTGGAATGTAACTCAGGAAGTCCAATACGCACCAACTGCTACCACTATTTGTCATACCAGTATCGGCTGGTGGGTACCACCAACAGAGGATGATGCTTATCACCAGTGGCTTGAATAGTTTCATCACATCCAGTGGCTCATGCTTCACCATCATCTTGTAAGCCATATTCGCTGCCACCACGATGGAGAAGAGGGCTGCGAGTGCCATACACATTTGGACGACCCACCAAAAAGGTCCGTTTGAGCCTGTAAAAGTAGCGTCGCACAGAAACTCGTTGGTCTGGAAAATCACGTCATCAATCTCTTCTTCCAAGATGTTGATGCCGAAGTCGGATAATATGCTGCTGTTGTCTGCCATAACTCCTTATCTGTTTATTTTCAAATCATTGTCATCCTCATTCGAGCCGTTATTACTGCCAGAAGATGTGTTGTTTCTCACTGCCATTCCTGCCTCTCGCCATTTGCTGGATGCACTACTGATGATACTTCGTTTGTTGGCAGTCTGGTAGTTGCCGTTTGCTGTCAACAATTCCTTGGTCTTGCTGGCATTCGACATCTGCACCAGTTGCTTCACAAGTGTCTCGTTCTGTTTTGCCACATCTGCATAAATCTGTAGGTACATCTTCTTACGCTTGACATTGGGCATATAGGCATCCTTGGTGGCTTTGATGGCTGTCTCATAGACATGATAGTATTCTGTCCAGCGTTGCTTGTCACCGATGGATCCGCCTACAGGCAGGATGCGGTCGATGTTGCTCTTGAAGGCATTCATCTTGCTGTTGATTTTGCTTCCTTCCACTTTCCAGGCGAGGTCAATCTGACGGTCTGCCATATTCAACGCCTCAATCTCTGCTCTTTTGGTCAGGGCAGAGTCGATGGCTTCGGCATATTCCACTTGATTGTAAGCTCCGATTCCTGCCGTGGTACGAAAACCGAGTTTGTTCTTACTCGCAGCCGATTTCTTGTAACTGCTGTGCAGTAACTGATAGTACAATTCTGGTGACAGACTACCACTACCGATTTCCATCACCGTTATCTGGTTCTTTTTCGAACTGTCATGATTGTATGTTACACCACTTTGGGCATTGCCGCTGATAGCGACTCCCAACATCAACATGATGGTTCCTATTCTTGTTTTCTTTCTATCCATGCCTATACATTATTATATATGGGATTATAAATTCTTCGTTCTCTCAATATCCGAGTTTACCTGCCACTCGCCACCGACCGAAGGCATCTTCCAGTATTTGCTGCTTGCTTTTGGTTCGGTAAACCTTTTCTTTCCAATAGCCGATGCGCACTTGGATATATCGCCACGACTCAAAGTAGCTTTTGTTCAGATGCTTCTCTATATTGTCAAGCGAGGTGTTGATGCTTTCCAATACCACAAGAAGGTCTGCCGTAGAACACGCTGCCGCTCCTGTGGCATACAGCACCAAGTCGCTCACGCTTTTGTAGAGGTATTCGCCTTCATTTGCGATATTCTCTATGGCTCGTCGGTTAATACCTATCAGTATGGTATCGGCAAGCGAAATGCGCTTTCGTTTGATGACTTTTTGGTTGTAGTCATCCAACAGCTTCTTATAGTCCGATATTCTGTCGCTCACACCCTCGTAGGTGGAGTACACGTTCAGACTGGTTCGTAAACTTTGATATAGCACATCTATCACATCAAATGCCCTGGTGTACCTGTCAAGGTCAACGTTCAATTCCTTGTATGCCTTGGTCTCGTCCTTACTGTAACTGTGCAATAGTTTATTGCTGTATTCCAACGTGCTTCGTGCAAGCAACAGACTCCGCTGTTTCTTGTGGTCATTGATGTAGGCTTCCACGCTGGCAACATCAAATCCCCATTGGGCGAATGTTTTAGAGGGGAGGGCGAGGAGCAAGATTGCTACCAGCAATGTTCTCACAATATCCATTCGTCGCTTCTTGCTCACTGACCCTGCAACCCTCTCCGCTGCATCAGCCTTGTATTCTTTTCTATTTCTCATTTTCATTGTCTTCATCATTAAACTTGCCGTGATAATCATCTGAATGTTTGGTGTCGGCAGCTTTCCTTAACCAACGTTTCTTGCATTTTTCCACAAGACTCAATCGTCGTCCTTCGTCAGCATTGATATGTGGAGCGATGTCCATCAGCACGTCGATGATGTTGCGCTTGTAGTGCATCATCTTCTCCAACGATACCAAGTCTGCGTATATCTTGGTGATTCTGCTGTCCACCTCTCTGGCTATCTCCAGTCTGTCGCTCGACCATAGCAGATGGAAGGTGTCATCGGTGTTATTGTCATCGGCAGGTGCGCTCTTGGCATATTCGGTGGTTATCTTGCACGACGGATATTCCTTTGCGATTTCCGAGATGCGCTTGTTCACCTCGTTCGCCTTCTCCTGCTCGGTCTTGCTTGGGTCAAGTGTTATCACATCCACTACCGAGGTGTTGGTGTATTCCGATGTCAGCTCCCAACTGATCTGCAGGATGGCTCTGTGTATCTTGATGCCCAAGAAGTATTTTGGTTTTCGGGCGATCTTCAATGTTGCCTTGAAGGTGATGATGCCGTTGATGTTGGGCATGGTGGCTTTTCTGATGTAAGTATAGCCGCTCCATGTTCCTTCCCCTTGCCAAGTCAGGTTGTAGGCACTCTTGCAGTCGTTCATAATGGCTGGTATGCGATAGTAGTCATCGGTTACCACCTCATTGTCTTTTCCTGCCTCTGCCTTGGCTTCCTCTATTTCCCTTTGTTCCTGTTGCCATGTGGCAAGTTCTTTGTTCAGTTGTTCGATGGAAGCCTTGTTCTTGTTGTATTGCTCCCGATACTTGGCTGCATCTTCCACACTTGCATTGGCGATTTGCTTGACAAGTGATTTGTTCTCCGCTTCCAACTGATTGATTTGCGATTGCAAAGAGGTTATCTTGACATTGGCTTCCTGCTCTTGTTTATACAAGTCCGAGAGGTCAAGGTTGTTCTCTGTCACAGATGTTGTCATGGCGCATTTCTTGCTGTGGTCATTCAGCGAACCGCCACAACTCTTGCATTTGTATTGTGTGGTGCCTTGCCCCAACTGCACACCGTCGCTGCATGTCACACTAATGGTCACGCTCTCGCATCCCTTCAGTTTGGCGGCATCGGTTGCCTGATAGTAGTTGCGTGCATCACTGCCTATATAATAGGTATAGCCTTCCTCGTTGTCATTCCATTCGCTCAACCGGGCTTGCAGTTGTGCCTTGAAGGTGTTCAAGTCCATCGAATAGGAGTCAAAGACTGCCTCATATACTTCTTCTGTCCTGTTCCAACTCTTGTACACCTGTATCTCGTAGGCGTATGCCTTCTGTTTCTGTCCTTTTTTCTTGCTACTGATGATGTAGCTGTTCAACCAATAGCTGATACTGTAGGTAAAGCCATCATTCTGGTTGTTGAGCTGTTGCACCCTTGTTCTTGACCATCCTGCATGATTCTCCGAGTTTTGCAGGATGGCTTCCTTTTGGCTATTGTTGGGATAGAAGTTGGCATCCTTGGTGTTGATTCTGTACCAGTGGTCGCCTTTCAAGATGCTGTTGTCATCGGTGGGCGGTACATAGTCGCACAGTTTTTCTCGTCCTTGGTCTCGTCGGGCGATATACCATCTTTGCGTGTAGTAGTTTCCTGCTGTCTCATCCAGATAGTCGGTCATCCAAGAGGTGAGGTTATAGTTGGCAAGAGAGAAAAGTCCTGCCACGTTGTCCTTGCCTCCAATCATGCCCAAGAGGGTGTTGCCTACGCTCTTGTCGAGACTTTTGAACAGCGAGGAATAGTTATCCACAATGTCGATGGCTGCACTGAGCTTGCCTTGGAAGAGGTCGTTGAACTGGCTGCTCTGCAACAGGGCATTGCCGATATTGTTCATTCCTGCTCCTGCAAGGTTGGCTCCTGCCTTATACAGATTGTCGATGTCGGCTTTCAGATTGTCTACTGTAAAATTGCCTGGCACCTTCGACAAATCGTCCAACATCTTCTTCCAATCCACGTTGCCAATCTCTGAAAGTTTCAGTATGGCAGCTATCTCCTGGTTGATTTGTAGAAAGGCGATGTCCGAGAATGTGAGGGTGCTGTTTGTTACCACACTCTCAAACTGCATGCACAGGTTCTTGGTGTCGTCACATATCTTCATCAGATAGGTCCCCCAATACAGGGCAGTCTGCGGACTTTTCAGCATCATTCCTGCCACCGTCCATATCTTCGGCATGATTTTGCCCGACACCATGTTGTAGATACGGCGGTAATAGTAGTTCTCTGTGCTACTGTTCCAGATGCCCAAATCCGTCATTGCCTTGCGTTCCAAGAATTTTGAGGCGAAGATGCCGGCACTTGCCACTTCTGCTGCATTATAGTGCTTCAAGATGTTCTGCACCTGCTCGTTATAGTATGCCTCTGCCACGGCTTCCGTTCCGTATGCAGCTGCCATAGCAGCCACCGTCTGCTTGTCATAGTTCACGCTGTAGTACTGTGCGTCAGCCTTTGCCAACACACAGACTATCAGCATTATGATGGATAGAAGTCGTTTCATCTTTGATTACTTTTTATTTTTGTTCCCTAAATTCAGTACTTTTCCTGCCTGATTTACCTTTTGAGCAAAAGCGAGGCTCTTGCTGATACCACTTGCATCCCAATCCCTGCAATAGGCTTCGATAGCTTGTTGGTGGTTGCATTTCAACTCTCGCTTGTAGAGTTTTAATGCTTCCTTCTCCGCTCGTTCCGTGGTGTAGGTCATATAGCACTCATGCGGTTCTTCCACACCATACACATTGCTGGTCTGTCCTCGCCTGATAAAGACTTCACGGAAGAAACTGCGTCCTTCCTTGTTCTCCAAACGGTTGATGGTGAATATCTTCTTGCAGTCCACATCGGTCAAACCGAGTATCGCCTTGATGGTGTCAAAGCGTTCCTTGAACTTGCTCTGGTCGAGCAGCATCACCACATCCGAGTTGTTGATGATGGCTTCCTTCACTATCTCACTGCCGATGATGTCCTGTATCTCCTGTGTCACCACACCCACGCTTGCCCAGAATTTTCTGGCGGTCTTATACAGATATTTTATGTATTCCGCCATCATAGGCGAGGCGATGGCTTTCCATGCCTCCTCAATGATGAGCATCTTTCTGTTCTTCTTGATGCGCATCTTCTGCAGGAACACGTCCATGATGATGAGTGTCACCAGTGGAAAGAGCAGTGGATCATGTAGGCTAAGCACCCAGCGCCTTGCCATATTACTATGGTAGGTTTCCAAATGCT
>ERZ1023674.336-NODE-336-length-11402-cov-63.998678_pt1 | contig 11402 bp, 8 predicted proteins | sample MGYA00380343_ERZ1023674 | MGnify/ENA primary metagenome ERZ1023674 (study PRJEB33179, sample SAMN07448985) | human gut metagenome | biome: Human-gut; feature: Human associated habitat; material: Faeces | host: Homo sapiens | place: India: Bhopal | collected...
AGACCAACCAGCTCGACAAGACTGGCATCTATCATTTCTCTAACGAGGGTGTATGTTCCTGGTTCGATTTTGCCAAGATTATCTGCGAGCTCAGCGGCAATACCTGCGATATCCAACCTTGCTACAGCGAGGAGTTCCCAAGCCCAGTGAAGCGTCCTCACTTCTCAGTGCTCGACAAGAGCAAGCTGAAGCAGACCTTCGGTTTCAAGGTGCCATACTGGACTGACAGTTTGAAGAAGTGTATCGCCGAATTGGCGGAAGCAAAATAATTATTAATTATAAATTATTAATTGAAATGAAGAATATCATTATCACGGGCGGTGCTGGTTTCATCGGCTCACACGTAGTAAGACTTTTCGTGAACAAATATCCTGAGTATCACATCATCAACCTCGACAAGTTGACATACGCAGGTAACCTGGCTAACCTCAAGGACATTGAGGATAAGCCTAACTATACTTTCGTTAAGGGCGATATCTGCGATTTCGACCTGATGTTGAAGCTGATGCAGGACTACAAGGTGGATGGCATCATCCATCTCGCTGCCGAGAGTCATGTAGATAGAAGTATCAAGGATCCATTCACTTTCGCTCATACCAACGTGATGGGTACCCTGTCTCTGCTCCAGGCGGCAAAGATTTACTGGGAGAGTCTTCCTGAGGGTTACGAGGGCAAGCGTTTCTACCACATCTCTACCGATGAGGTTTACGGTGCATTGCAGATGACTCACCCTGAGGGCGTTCCTGCTCCTTTCACTACCAAGGCATCCAGCGGTAAGAACCACGAGGCTTACGGCGAGGAGTTCTTCGTAGAGACTACCAAGTATAATCCTCACTCTCCATACTCTGCATCTAAGGCAAGCTCAGACCACTTCGTCCGTGCTTTCCACGATACATACGGTATGCCTACCATCGTAACCAACTGCTCTAACAACTACGGTCCATACCAGTTCCCTGAGAAGTTGATTCCGTTGTTTATCAACAATATCCGTCATCGCAAGCCATTGCCAGTATATGGTAAGGGTGAGAACGTGCGCGACTGGTTGTATGTAGTGGATCATGCCCGTGCCATCGATATGATTTTCCACAAGGGTAAGATTGCCGAGACTTACAACATCGGTGGTTTCAACGAGTGGAAGAACATCGATATCATCAAGGTGGTCATCAAGACTGTTGACCGTCTGCTCGGCAGAAAAGAAGGCGAGGATATGGACCTCATCACTTACGTAACCGACAGAAAGGGTCACGATATGCGTTACGCCATCGACTCTCGCAAGCTTCAGAAGGAACTCGGTTGGGAGCCATCACTCCAGTTTGAGGAGGGTATCGAGGAAACCGTAAAATGGTATCTCGAGAACCAGGAATGGATGGACAACGTTACCTCTGGCGATTACCAGAAGTACTATGACAACATGTATTCTAACCGTTAATAGACACCCTGTAAGAGCAAAAGCTTTCACTATCCCAAGCTTTTGCTCTTGCGGGGCTTTTTTTGTTTTTCATCGATTAAAATCCCCTAAATATATTATTATTTCTTAATATTTCATTTTTTAGTACTTTGAAAACCCGAAAGTACGAAAAGTTTTTCTATCTTTGCAGCATCTAGAAAGATAAAAGTAATAGATATGAAAAAACAAGTAATTTTCGGCATTGCATTAGCGCTTGCTATTTTGTCATGCCTTCCTATGCAGGGACAGGAAAAAGTGGTTCCTCTGAAATATGGAAACATGGACCACTGGGTAATCAGAAATATCAAAGAGTCGGCTATCATTGGTGGTAATCAGAAAACCATTTATGCCGTAGGACCTAATATGACTATCCATGGCAATACTCCATATACCAATAAGGGTGGGTCTCCTTGGGGCTCATCCAATGTCTTGGCGCATGTTTCCGGCATTTACAAAACCAATAATTCGGTTTATCGCGACAGGCACGGCAGTGGCTATTGCGCCAAATTGGAGACTCATATAGAAAAGGTAAAGGTGTTGGGACTTATCAATATCAAGGTACTTGCAGCTGGTTCCCTTTTCCTGGGAAATGTTCGTGAACCGATCACCAGTACCAAGGATGGTCCAAAGGCTATCAACTGGGGTATTCCGTTTACGGCTCGTCCTAAGGCTTTGCGTTTCGATTACAAGACCTCTCTTCCTAATGTTGCCAACCGTATCAAACAGAATGGATTCAGTGGTGCCTCTACTGTGGCTGGAAGAGACCATGCCATCGTGGTGCTCTATCTTCAGAAGCGTCACGAGGATGCCAAGGGTAATATCACAGCCAAGCGAGTGGGTACGATGGTGGTACGATACGGCAAGAGTACGAATGGATGGGTGGAAGATGCAACCTATACCATCCACTATGGTGATATCCGTCACATGGCTGGCTACCATGCCGCAACGATGGGACTCCGTTCTACCGATTATGCCCGCAACAGCAAGGGTAAGAGTGTGCCCGTAAGAGAAGTGGGATGGGCTGCTGCCGATGAAACGCCTACTCATCTCATTCTCCAGTTCTCTTCTTCGGATGGCGGTGCCTATATCGGAACACCAGGCAACACCTTGTGGGTAGATAATGTGTCACTGGTATATTAATAATGTGTCACTGGTATATTAATAATGCGTCACTGGTTTATTAGTAAATGACGAAAATAGAATCAACAGGAAAATATTGACTTTATGAAGCATATTCTAACCATACTTTTTGCGATGATGGCATTGAGCAGCTATGCCTCGGAGCCAATTTCTTCAGATACTCTCTCTTCAGAGAAGGTGGATACAGCCCAGCAGGTCAAGAAATCGTGGATGACGCGATTCCTTGACTACTTCAATGATGCCAACAAAAACAAGCAGCATAAGCGGTTCGATTTCAGCGTAATCGGTGGTCCTCACTATGCTTCTGATACCAAGTTTGGTCTGGGAATGGTGGCTGCAGGACTTTACCGCACCGATCCTAACGATAGCATCTTGCCGCCTTCCAATGTATCGCTTTTCGGTGATGTCAGTTCGGTGGGCTTCTATATGTTGGGTGTTCGGGGCAATCATATAGCTCCTGCCGGTCGTTACCGCATTGATTATCATCTCTATTTCTATTCCTTCCCTTCCGATTTCTGGGGAATCGGTTACGAGATGGGCGATAACGATGACAACAAGAGTGATATGAAGCGTTGGCAGGCTCAGGCAGAAGCCAGTTTTCTGTTCAGGGTAGCCGATAACTTCTATGTGGGACCGATGGCAGCTTACGACTATGTGATAGGTAAGCAGATAGAGCGCCCGGAATTGCTGCAGGGGATGGATAAGCATACCTGGAATGTAGGAGTGGGCGTATCTCTGGTTTATGACAACCGGGATAATCTTACCAATCCGCACCGGGGTATCTATCTGAATCTGAAGCAGATGTTCCGACCAAAATTTATGGGTAATGATTATGCTTTCAGTACGACTCACTTCCGTTTTGATGCCTATCAGCGACTGGGCAAGGGAACGATTCTTGCCGAGGATTTCGGAGCCAATCTCAATTTCGGCAATCCTTCATGGGGTATGATGGCGGAACTGGGAGGTACCAGTTCGATGCGTGGCTATTACGAGGGCCGCTATCGCGACAAGCATTCCCTGGAGGCTACCGTGGAGTTGCGCCAGCATGTCTGGAAGCGAAATGGTATTGTGGTCTGGGCTGGAGCAGGTACAGTTTTCCCTAAGTTCTCTGCGTTGCGAAGCAGACAGATTCTGCCGAATGCGGGAGTAGGCTATCGCTGGGAGTTCAAGAAGAATGTGAATGTACGATTGGATTATGGATTTGGAAAGTCGGGACAGTCTGGCTTCCTCTTCAATATCAACGAGGCATTTTGATGAGACTTTTTCATGATGCATTCACGATGCTTTCACGATATGCTTATGAATTCTTTTCACGATATGCTCTATATATATAATAAGGTGTAATCTATGAATCATTCTATATGTAATACTATATATAATAAGGTGTCTTCGGGTACCTTCCTTTACTGGTATGCGGTGGTGGCATTGCTGCTGCCCAACATCGCCCTGTGCTTTACCGAAAGATTGTCTTTCTGGGCGGGCGCAGCCAATGTGCTGTTGCCTCTGGCACTGTATATGTGGTTCTTTTCTGTAGCCAGATGTTCGGGCAAGATGGTATGGTGGGCATTTCTCTTTGTCTTTTTCGCAGCCTTCCAGCTGGTGTTGCTCTATCTCTTCGGTACAGGAGTGATAGCGGTGGATATGTTCCTGAATCTCGTGACTACCAATCCGGGAGAGGTGATGGAACTGCTGGACAATCTGGTGCCTGCTGTGGTAGGTGTTTTTGTGATTTATCTTCCCTTGCTCATCCTGGCTGTCATCCATGTTAGGAAGAAGCATCAGATATCTGTCTCTTTTCAGCATCACGTTCGCAAATGGCTGATGGAGGTGGGGGCTATCGGCCTCTTCTGTCTGCTGGCATGCTATGTGGTGGTGGATGATTACCGGATGCGCAACCAGCTCTATCCTGTCAACGTCTGCTACAATCTCTATCTGGCTTTCGAGCGCAATGCGGCATCGGAGAATTACAAGGAGGCAAGCCGTAACTTCCGGTTTGATGCCCGGAGTGGGCACGATGTGGAAGCTCCTGAGGTGTATGTGATGGTAGTGGGAGAGACGGCACGAGCCCAAAACTTCAGTCTCTATGGTTATCCTCGAAATACCAATCCTCTGCTTTCCAAAACGCAGGGTATTATGGCTTTCCCTGATGCAACCACGCAGAGCAACACCACCCACAAGAGTGTACCGATGCTTCTGTCGGCTGCTTCGGCAGAGGATTTCCCACGGCTCTTTCATGAGAAAGGCATTCTGGCAGCCTTCAGGGAAGCCGGATTCCATACCGTATTTATCAGCAACCAGTTGCCCAATCATTCGTTTATCGATTTTCTGGGAGAACAGGCTGATGAGCATTACTTTCTGAAGAAGGAAGAATCTGCCCAGGGCAGTCACTATGATGAGGATTTGTTGCAGAAACTGGATGAGATATTGCCCAAGGCTGATGCTTCCTCGTCTGCCCATTACCGTTATCGCAAGCTCTTCGTCGTTCTTCATACCTATGGTTCTCACTTCAATTATCAGGAGCGTTATCCCCGTAGTTTCGCTTACTTCAAGCCCGATAGCAGGAGTGAGGCAAAGTCGGAGAATCGGCGTGACCTCCTGAATGCCTATGATAATACCATCCGATATACCGATTATATCCTGCATGGTATCATTGAACGTCTGCAGAAATGGGAGGGGATACAGACTAAGACGGATGGGGTATATGGTCAGCCTATATCAGCGATGCTCTATACCAGCGATCATGGAGAGAATATTTTCGATGATGAGCGCTGCCTCTTCCTTCATGCTGCCCCGAAGGCTTCGGATTACGAACTGCATGTGCCTTTCATCATCTGGACTTCTGAAGGCTTCAGTAAACAATATCCGGATATATTGAAGGCATTGGGAGAAAATCGGTCAAAACAGGTGCAGAGTAGTCTTTCGGCTTTTCATACCATGTTGGGCATCGGTGGCATTCTGACCCGTTATCGTCTGGATGAATACTCGGTGGCAAGTGGTAAATATCATCCAACGAAATTGCTCTATCTCGATGATCATGATGAGGCAATACCGCAGGAAGATGCCAAGTTTTAGTGTTAATTTATAAGCCAAAAGGCTTTCTTGCTGTAAAATACATGAAAAGAGTTTTCGTAAATGTCAATTATTTGCGAAAACTCTTTGTCGTATCTATAATTTGCTGTATCTTTGCACCCGGATTTAGATAATAATAAAAATACAGTTGTTATGGAACCAACTCGAAAAATCGAAAAGGTGAGCATGCGCAACCTCCACATGGAGGATTATGACCAGCTCGCCAAGTCGTTTAAGCGTATTTACGCAGACTCAGATGTATTCTGGACAAAAGAACAGATTAAGAAACTCATTACTATCTTCCCTGAGGGACAGGTGGTTATTATCGTTGATGATAAGATTGTGGGCTGTGCGCTCTCTATCATCGTCAATTATAATATGGTGAAGGGCGATCATACCTATGCTCAGGTTACGGGTAATGAAACCTTCAATACCCACGATCCTAAGGGAAACATTCTTTACGGCATCGAGGTATTTATCCACCCTGATTATCGTGGTTTGCGCCTGGCTCGCCGTATGTATGAGTATCGCAAGGAACTCTGCGAGAAGCTCAACCTGAAGGCTATCATGTTTGGAGGTCGTATTCCAAACTATCATAAGTATGCCGACAAGATGCGCCCTAAGGAGTATATCGAGCACGTAAGAAACCGTGAAATCTATGACCCGGTTCTTACCTTCCAGCTTTCCAATGATTTCCACGTGCGCCGCGTAATCCGCAACTATCTTCCTAGTGATGAGGAGAGCGAACACTGTGCCACCTTGTTGCAGTGGGATAACATCTACTATCAGCCACCTACGGATTCCTATGTAGATAGAAAGCCAACCGTGCGAATCGGTCTGGTACAGTGGCAGATGCGTCCATACGCTTCGGTGGATGACCTCTTCGAGCAGGTAGAGTTCTTCGTGGATTCCGTGAGCGATTACAAGAGCGATTTCATCCTCTTCCCAGAGTATTTCAATGCGCCATTGATGGCGAGATTCAACGATCTGGGTGAGGCACAGAGCATCCGCATGATGGCTCAATATACCGATGAAATCCGTGACCGATTCCGTGAACTTGCCATCAGCTACAACATCAATATCATCACGGGTAGTATGCCTTATCTCAAGGATGATTCCCTCTACAATGTCGGTTTCCTTTGCCGTAGAGATGGTAGCGTGGATATGTACGAGAAGATTCACGTAACTCCTGATGAGCAGAAGTGCTGGGGCTTGAGCGGCGGTAGCCATATCCAGACCTTTGATACTGATTGTGGTAAGATTGGTATCGTGATCTGCTATGATGTGGAGTTCCCTGAACTTTCCCGTCTGATGGCAGAGGATGGTATGCAGATCCTCTTCGTTCCATTTATGACCGATACGCAGAATGCTTACTCTAGAGTGAGAGTCTGTGCCCAGGCACGTGCCATTGAGAACGAATGCTATGTAGCCATTGCAGGTAGTGTGGGTAACCTGCCACGTGTTCACAACATGGATATCCAGTATGCCCAGAGTGCAGTATTCACTCCTTGCGACTTCGCCTTCCCTAACGATGGCAAGCGTTCGGAGGCAACACCGAATACCGAGATGATTCTCGTATCAGATGTTGACTTGAATCTCCTGAATGAGCTTCATACCTACGGTGCCGTAAGAAATCTTCGCGATCGCCGCAAGGATCTCTACGAATTGAAACAGAAGAAGTAAGTTAACTTCAGATAATTCCCCAATATTCAGAATTTGAATAAATCATGTATAAGATAGACATCTCGGAGCGCACGCTCCACTTCAAGCAGCCGGCAGGCACGTCTCGTGGCGTATATACCACGAGACACAGTTATTATCTCACCCTTACATCGGATGAATTGCCGGGAGTAGAGGGAGTGGGTGAGTGTGCTACGCTCCCTGATCTCAGTTGCGATGCCAAACCGGAATATGCTGTCACCCTTCGACAGGTATGTCAGATGGTGGAACAGATGGGACGCATCCCATACGATATGATTCGTGCTTACCCTAGCATCACCTTCGGCTTGGAAACTGCCTTCGCTTCGTTCTTCGATGCGGCGAAGAAGTTTTTGGAGATTGTTCCTGCTGAAGGAGCATCTTCTTCTTCTGAAATATTGACGCAGAAAGGGGTCTCTGTTCCTGCAGGAATGGAGAACCTGGTAGATCTCTTTGACTCTCCTTTCGGAAAAGGAGAAGAGGGTATCACCATCAACGGACTTGTGTGGATGGGTACTTATGAGGAGATGCTGGCACGACTGGAGGAGAAGCTCCAGGCGGGTTTCCATTGTGTGAAACTGAAGATTGGTGCCATTGATTTCTTCAAGGAACTCGATCTAATCAAGCGCATTCGTGATGTCTATACCCAGGAACAGGTAGAACTGAGAGTGGATGCTAATGGTGGTTTCCTGCCGGAGAATGCCATGAGCCAGTTGGAGGCTTTGGCTAAGTATGATATCCATTCCATCGAGCAGCCTATCAAGCAGCATCAGTGGCCTAAGATGGCGCAGCTCTGTAGGGAAACTCCGCTTCCTATCGCCCTGGATGAGGAGTTGATTGGTGTAAATGTGAGAAGCATGAAGGAAGCTTTGCTCGATACCATTCGTCCACAGTATATCATCCTGAAGCCTTCGCTCCATGGTGGTATCTATGGTTGCAACGAGTGGATCCAGTTGGCTAACCTGCGTGGTATTGGCAGTTGGATTACCTCGGCATTGGAGAGTAACATCGGACTGAATGCCATCGCACATTATGCAGCCAAGGTATATGGTCCGAATGTAGAGATGCCTCAGGGCTTAGGCACCGGTCAGCTCTTTACTGATAACATCCCAATGCCATTGGAAATCCGGGGTGATAAACTCTTTGTTGTAAAATAATATAATATAGTATTTTACCCCTATTTGTTTCGGCGGATTTGCAATCCGCCGCATCATTGGGTAACTATTGCGGATTTGTAATCCGCTAAGAAGGGTATAATTTAAATTATGACTTTAGAAGATTTCTTTTCTGAATGGAATAACGATAGCGACCGGGTACTGGTGCATACCAGTGGATCCACGGGAAAACCCAAGCCGATGATGGTAGAGAAGAAGCGAATGCTCAACTCCGCCCGCATCACTTGTGATTTCCTAGGTTTGAAGCCTGGTGATAGCGCTTTGCTCTGTATGTCGCTTGATTATATCGCAGGTAAGATGGTGGTGGTGCGCAGTATTGAGCGCCATCTCCATCTTATTTCTGTTTCTCCTAGTGGTCATCCGCTGAAGAATATAGATTTGAAAGATGTAAATGGAAAAGATGTAAATGGGGAAATCACTTTTGCCGCCATGGTTCCGATGCAGGTGTATAACACCCTGCAGGTTCCTGAGGAGCGGGAGCGACTCACTCATATCCGCCATCTGATTATCGGAGGTGGAGCCATCGATGCATCCTTGGAAAAGGAACTCCAGGCTCTTCCTGGCAATATCGCTATCTGGAGCACCTACGGCATGACCGAAACCTTATCTCATATCGCCTTGCGAAGAATCAATGGCGCTGAGGCTAGCGAATGGTATCAGCCTTTCGATAGCGTGAAAATCAGTCAGACCAATGAAGGCTGTCTCGTCATCGATGCCCCTCTTGTCTGTGCCGAAACCCTGGTAACGAATGATATTGTGGAAATAGAATCCTATATATATAATAAGGTGGAAAAAACTCGTTTCCGAATCAAGGGTAGAAAGGATAATGTTATCTGCAGCGGTGGTATCAAGATACAGATAGAAGAAGTAGAAGAATTTCTGAAACCTCATTTGGAAAAGCCTTTCATGCTAGCCAAGAAGAAAGATGAAAAGTTTGGAGAAATAGCCGTTCTCTTGTCAGAGGATAAAGGGATAAAAAAAGTAGAGGCGACTATCCGCCGCCTCTTATCTGATCATAAATACTGGATTCCAAGGGAATTCCTTCATGTAGATCATCTTCCGCTTACCGAAACCGGAAAGCCGAAGCGATCTATCCTTCTCTGAAGAAGTCGAGTGCTTCCTTGATTTCTTCTGTTGTAGCGGTCTGGTTGATGCGGATATCTCCGATGGCTCCCATCATGGTGAAGTTGATGATACCATTCTGGTTCTTCTTGTCGTGATGCATCAGCTCAATCAGCTCATCGTAGTCGTCGCAGGTGATATTCAGCGTACCGTAGTTCTCCTTGATGAAGGTCACGGTCTGTCGCATCTTCTCTGTTGGGAATCCTGTCTTTGCCACACTGAGATAAAGCTCAGGGATGAGACCGAATGCCACGGCATAACCATGAAGGATTGGCTTGCGCTTCAGCGCCCAGCTCTCGAAGGCATGACCGAAGGTGTGACCCAGGTTCAGTGCCTTGCGGATGCCCTTCTCATGAGGATCCTGCTCTACGATGCGCTCCTTCACCTTCACGCTGTCGCCCACCATTCGCTGCAACTGCTTCAGGTCTGGGTTGGCAAGGTCGAAGCTTACCAGCTCTTCCCACATCGCCTCGGTAGAAATCAAGCCGTGCTTCAGCATCTCGGCATAACCCGAACAGATGTTCTCGGCATCCAGGGTCTTCAGGAACTCGGTGTCGAGAATTACGAACTTAGAATCGTTGAAAACACCCACCTCATTCTTCAAACCTCCGAAGTTGATGCCGGTCTTTCCACCCACAGATGCATCTACCATCGCCAGCAGGGTAGTAGGAATATTGATGAAGTTGATGCCGCGCTTGAAGGTGCTGGCAGCAAAACCGCCGAGGTCGGTTACCATACCGCCTCCGAGGTTGATCATGCAAGAGTGACGTGAAGCGCCACCTTCCTGCAGTCCCTTCCATACCATCATCAGGCTTTCGATGTCCTTATGACTGTCGCTAGCCGGAATCGTGATGACCTTAACTTCCTTCATGCAGTAGAATTTCTGCAAAACCGGAAGGCACAATTCCTGTGTGGTAGTATCTGTAAGCACAAACAGCTTGTCGTGCTCGCATTCTGAGAGAGCGCTTACCAGTTCGTTCTCCAGATGGGTTGATATGATTACTCTCTGATTCATAACATATATACTTTTAAAAGAAACTGACTTTCTGAGTCTCCTTTTGTGGGCAACTCATTGTAAATTCGCTTGCAAAGGTACGTTAAATCAGAGACAAAACAAAATAAAAAGCACTTTTTTATCTATAAAAGTTTAAACCTTGATATATTTTATGCGTCAAAAGAAGCAGAATGCCCCAAAAAGAGCATCTGTTTTTTACAATTGCGCTTTTATTGGGTCTAATCATGTAAGTAAGTCAAATATATAAGTAAGAAATAATAATAACGTCTATAATTAATGAAAAGATCTATTCTGATGATGCTTCTGGTGTTCGTAACCATGGCATCCTTTGCTCAGGATCGCTTGATTACCGGTGCGATTACCGACCGTGATACCAAGGATCCCGTAGAACAGGTAACGATTCAGTTACTCAAATCCGACAGTACTTATGTGTCGGGTGCTCTCAGCAATGAGCAGGGCCTCTTTCATATCAAGGCTCCTGCCAATGGCAAGTATTTACTTAAAATGTCGAGTGTAGGTTACAAGACTACCGTAAAGCGTGTCGAGATTTCTGATGACAAGAATCTGGCGATGGGCAATGTGGTTCTCGGTGCTGATGCCATCATGCTGAAGGGTGCCGTGGTAACCGCCATGGCTCAGAAGGTGAACCTGAAGGAGGATACCTTCGTCTATAATTCGGCTGCTTACCGCACACCGGAAGGTTCGGTGGTTGAGGAGCTGGTGAAGCGCCTGCCGG
>ERZ1023674.340-NODE-340-length-11328-cov-44.850971_pt1 | contig 11328 bp, 5 predicted proteins | sample MGYA00380343_ERZ1023674 | MGnify/ENA primary metagenome ERZ1023674 (study PRJEB33179, sample SAMN07448985) | human gut metagenome | biome: Human-gut; feature: Human associated habitat; material: Faeces | host: Homo sapiens | place: India: Bhopal | collected...
AGAGAGAATGAAAGAATTTGGAAGAATGAAACGAATCCTTTTCGCTACCTCCCTGCTTGTAGGAGCAACCCTATGTGGAGGAACCAGTACTGCTATGGCTCAGCAGCCAAAGCACCAGACGGTAACTATCAATGCAAAGTCGATGAGCGTGAAACAGTTCTTCGCTGAAGTCAAGAAACAGACTGGCTTGAACTTCATCTACAGTACAGATTTGGCAGCCAAGTTGCCACACATCACGGTGAATGCCACCAACCGCCCGTTGCGCCAAGTACTTGACGAGGTGATGAACAAGGTGAACTGCCGTTATGAGATTGAGGGTAATATCGTGACTATCACTCGCCGTATGGCAGGTGAACGAGTACGTAATGTATCCGGTGTCGTCTCCGATGAAAGTGGCGAGCCGCTGATTGGTGTGTCCGTATGCATCGACGACAGCAAGGTTTGCACCATCACCGACAGCAAGGGTTTCTATACCTTGAAGGTGCCAGCCAATGCTTGCACCTTAAAGTTCAGCTACCTCGGTATGAGCAATGCAGAATTGCGTCTGGGAAGCGGTAGAGCACCTTTAAGCCGTAACATACAGATGGTTACCGACAATCAGCTTTCTGATGTTGTGGTAACAGGTTATCAGGAGATTTCCAAACCTAAGATGACAGGTTCTGTCACCACCATCACCTCAGCCAAATTGGACGAGCGTTACACCACCAACATCATGAACAACCTCGAAGGTCGCGTGGCAGGTCTTTCCACTTATAATGGAAAGATGACCATCCGTGGAACCTCCTCTCTCTATGCCGAGACCACCCCATTGCTGGTTGTGGATGGCGTACCTGTAGAGGGAAACATCGACGATTTGAACCCTTACGACATCGAGAGCGTAAACATATTGAAGGATGCCGCAGCCAATGCCATCTATGGTGCCCGTGCATCCAATGGTGTCATCGTTGTAACCACCAAGAATGCCAAGAAGGCAGGCAAGATAGACATCGACTTCGCAGCCAACCTTACGGTATATGAGAAGAAGAACGTAGATTATGCCGACAATTTCTATATGACTCCAGAACAGCAGGTGGATGCGGAGGCCAAGTATTGGGACTACTATTTCTTCCATAATGACGGTGAAGTGGCTGACCCTATCGTTACTACTGCTCAGTCAATCTCTATGGGTACCCAAGCGGTAACTCCTATCGAATATGCCTATTACCAGCGAGCTAAGGGAGAAATTTCCGAGGAAGAATTGCAGAACCAGTTGGCTTCTTTCAAGAAGAACAACTATGCCAAGGAGTATGCAGATGCCGTATATAAGCAGAGAGTGATGCAGCAGTACAACCTCTCACTTCGTGGCCGCAGCGATAAGTTCACCAACAACCTGACTATCAACTACAAGTATGACAACAGCGGACTGATCAATCATTTCGCCAATCAGTTCAATGCCCAGTATAAGGGTTCATACAATGTAGCCAAGTGGCTCACAGCCTCCATGACTATCAATGGTATCTATAGCAAGAGTAAGGAAGTAGGTTACGACAACAATAGCTACTATAGCGATATCTGGAAACAACCAGCCTATATGCCATTCTATAATGCTGATGGAAGCGTCAAAGGACAACACTATTGGTATGATGGCAATGATTACATGACCTTCGGTTCTCCTTTTGAGGATTTAAGTTCCAATCCAGTGGATGAGTATTACAATAACACCCAGGTTACCCGCCGTCAGTATATGCGCTATCATGGAGATTTGCTCTTCAAGATTATTGACGGATTGACTGCCAATGCCCAGTTTGTATATGAAACCAATCATAACACCGTAGAATGGAATGCAACACAAGATAGTCATGTGATGCGTACCATGCGTAATGCTTATTATTATCAATCTGCAGATGGCACTATCAAGAACTACGTTCCTACCACTGGCGGTCTGCTCCGTACTACAAATAGTGACGGACGTTATTGGACAGCACGTGGACAGCTGAATTATGCCAAGACCTTTGGCAAGCACGACATCAATGCCATTGCCGGTCTGGAATTCCGTGAAACCAAGCTGACAGGTTCTAAGGCATTAATGCTGGGTTATGACGACCAGTTGCAGACAAGCTCTACCCACACGATAGACTTTGGAACATTGAGTACCATGACCAATTCACCTCTTTTCTTTGGCGCATCAGGTGGTTACCCTGTAAGCCAGTTTGTATTCGATCCTTATATCAAGGAAGGAATGGGAGTTGTTCCTGAGACTCACCACAAGTATGCTTCTGGTTATTTCAACCTTACCTATACTTATGATGAGAAATACAATGTGTTCGGTTCGTTCCGTAAGGACTATGCTGATGTATATGGCTTGAACGCCAAGTTCCGCGGCACGCCACTCTGGTCTGTAGGTGCAGGATGGTTGATTCATAATGAAGACTTCATGAAGGATATCAAGTGGGTAAACTTCCTGAAACTCCGTGCCAGCTATGGTGTGACTGGTAACATCTATCAAGGTGCAACCAGTTATATGACAGCTACATCAGGAGAACTCAATCAATATACCAACTTGCCATACGGCACCATCGAAAGTCCTGCCAACCCTAACTTGAAGTGGGAGCAGAGCCGCACTACCAATATCGGTATCGACTTCGGATTGCTCGACAACCGCTTGCGTGGTTCCATCGATTATTATAACAAGGTGGCAAAGGATGTGTTCTCTTATCGCACCCTCGACCCAACAACGGGTTTCACCTCTATGTTCGTCAACATGGCTTCTATGCGCAATCGTGGTATAGAATTGCAGATTACTTATGATTGGCTGAGAGGGGCAAGCCGTAAGAATTGGAGTTGGACCACCAACTTCACCATGTCACACAACAGTAATATTGTAACCGATGTAGAGAACCCATCAAACAGCGCATCCCAGTTGATTGAAAGACCATACGTCAAAGGAAAGCCATCCAGCGCCCTCTGGTCATACCGCTTTGCTGGCATCAGCGACCAAGAAGGCGAGAAGGGTCAATCTCTGTTCTACATTGAGGATGGGGGCAAATCTCACAGTGCAACAGGCAAAAGTATAAGCATCTTGGAATACTCTGGTCAGAGCGAGCCAAAGGTTATCATGGGTATGGACAACAGCGTAAGATGGAACGGATTCTCTTTCAGCATTCTGATGGCTTACTATGGCGGTCACATGATGAGAGCCTTGGCGCATAATGAAACATTCTCAAGCACCTGGAGCACCGCTATCGCCAGCTATTTCCTGAATGCATGGACGCCAGAACACCCAACAGATATTCCAGGCATTGGCAGATACGCCTCTACAGCGACTGGCTCTGAAACAACCTATAGCAATAATGCTATTCATCATGCAGACTTCCTGAAGATCAGAAATATCGTATTGGGCTATGATTTTCCACAGGAGTGGTTCAGAGGAACAGGCATTAACCGCCTCTCTCTCCGCTTCCAGATAGACAACCCTAAGTATCTATGGGTAGCCAACGATGTGCATGTTGACCCAGAGACTCTTGGACTCCGCAATCCAAGTTCATACATCTTTGGTCTGAACATCAGTTTCTAATCTTTAGAATCATATAACATAAAAAGTAAGATCACAATGAAAAAAACAATATACAGTTTACTGGCAATCACAGCATTGCTGTTCTCATCTTGTGAGAGTTTCACGGAATTGGAGCCAAAGGGCAAGAACTTGCTTACCACAACCGACCAATTAGAAATGCTTCTCAACAAAGAGTATGAGGGATGTTCCTCTGATATGCGACAAATGGCTGGTGATATGATATATGCCTACAGCAATGTAGCAACAATCATCAGTCAGCCAGTTAAGACCCGCAACGTCATCATCTGGACTTACGATGAAGCCAATATGGACAAGATGGCAGAATTGACTCCCAGTGATCAAGACTACACTAATTTCTACGGCTACATCGGCACGATTGCCAACCCAATTCTCTCAAAGGTTGATGCCGCATCTGGTACAGAAGCAGACAAGAAACTTTTGAAAAGCGAAGCCCTGACATTGAGAGCCTGGTCATTCTATATGTTGGTCAACAAGTTTGCCAAGGCTTACAATCCAGCTACAGCTGCTACAGATCCAGGAATTATCCTGATGACAGAGGATAAAGATATCCAGACTGCTCAGTCTAAAAGCACCGTAGAGGAAGTTTATCAGCAGATACTCAAGGATGCCAATGAAGCAATTGAGATAGATGGTCTTCCTAACTCTGCCGTTAACAAAATGCGCTTCAGTAAACCCACAGCTTATGCCGTAAAGGCATTGGCATTGCTCAACATGCAGAAGTATGACGAGGCAGAAGAAGTGGCCAAGCAGGCTATCGACATCAATGGCACTATTAACAACTATAATACCTCATATCTTGGTAGTACCCAAGGTTGTATAACAGGCGGGACTTATCCTGTTATCAATCGTGGCAAGAAAGGAACCGATGAGGATTATTTCTTAAATGGAAATTCTGAAAGCTTCAATGCTTACACCCCTACTACCATGGCAAACTTTGAGGATGGACATGCCTATAAGGACAAGATGAGCAATATGAATATGATGTATGATTACATGATGGATGCCGGAGTAAGTATGCTGGGTGAAACTGGTTTCAATTTAACTTTTGATCTCAACTCGTTATGGAATGATGGTGGTCTTCGCTCTACCCAGATGTATCTCACCATCGCCGAATGCGAGACCCACAAAGGCAACTACGATACAGCCATGGAATATCTCGACAAGGTGCGCGTAAACCGCATCGATCCTGCCAAGTATCAGCCCCTCAAAGGCACAGTCAGCACCAAGGAAGAAGCCATCAAGCACGTGAAGCAGGTGACCATGAATGAGGACATTTACTCTGTCAATATCTTCATAGACAAGAAGCGCTGGAACCAGTGCGATGGCTGGAAGCAGAACTATAGCCGCACACTTGCTGGAAAGACTTATACCATCACTCCAGACAGTAAAATGTGGATATTCCCATTCCCTCAGAGCGTGATAAACAATAATGGTAATATCACACAGAACTACAAAGAATAAGAAAACAATATACAAATTTCCGAAAACGAAAAGAGGTCAAGCAAAGCATTTCAACAAGCTTTACTTGACCTTTCTTTATCTCCCTTTACCTATACCGATAAAGCAGTCGAACCCTTTTAGTCTGCATCTTACAGGAATCCGGAGGATTGCCTACAGACTGGTAATGTGTAGTGAGAATATCGTGAGGGATAACCCCAAATCGTGATGGATGATAGATGATTACATAAAACTTATTCACGAATACGGCTGCATCGGGTTATAAATATGGCTGCATCGGGTTACGAATATGGCTGCATCGGGTTACAAATATGGCTGAATCGGGTTACGAATATGACTGCATCGGGTTACGAATATGACTGCGTAAGCTAACGGAGACGTATCCGTAAGCTTATTGAGACGTATCCGTAGGCTTATCGAGACGTCTGCATCAGCTAACTGAGACGTCTGATCTCGCTTACTGAACTACTTGAGTTGCTTGATTGAACCACTTGAGTTAGCAGACTGAACCACTTAAGTATTCTTCTTCATGTGCTTGCGTACAACCATAAAACATTTTCTGAAACTTTTCCCTGAAATCTCTTGCGGGTTTGAAAATAAAACCGTAACTTTGCGGCATGGATTTTTAATACAGTTGATTATGAAGCAGGTAGAAGAAAGATATATCAGCTTGCTGACCGACTTCGGTTTCAAGCGAATTTTTGGAACAGCAATGAACAAGGATTTGCTCATTTGCTTCCTTAACAGCTTGTTTAATGGCAGACAGGTTGTGAAGGACGTGAAGTATCTGAATCCAGAGCACGTCGGAGATGTCTATACCGACCGCAGAGCCATCTTTGATGTATATTGCGAGGGCGAAAACGGCGAGAAGTTCATTGTAGAAATGCAGAATGCGTACCAGACGTATTTCAAGGATCGCGCCCTTTTCTACTCAACCTTCCCTATCCGTGAACAGGCACCAAAGGGGAGTGAATGGGATTTCAAACTCAATCATGTCTATACCGTAGCCCTGCTCAACTTCAGCATGAACGAGGACGCCTTCGACAAGGAGAAAATCCGCCATCATGTGCAGTTGTGCGACACCGCTACCCACAAAGTATTTTACGACAAGCTCGAATATATTTATGTAGAGATTTCCAAGTTCAACAAACCCCTGGAAGAACTGGATACGCTCTACGAGAAGTGGCTCTATGCACTGAAGAACCTCTATAAGCTTACCCAGCGCCCGAAAGAGCTGTGCGACAAGGTCTTCGACCGCCTCTTCGAGGAAGCCGAGATAGCCAAGTTTACTCCGCAGGAAATGAGGGAGTATGAGACCAGCAAGATGGCATATCGTGACATCAAGAATTCCGTAGACACCGCTAAGCGTGAAGGCATAGCTGAGGGTAAGGAAATTGGTATGAAGGAAGGTATGGAAAAAGGTCTTGCGGAAGGTATGGAAAAAGGTATGGAGAAAGGCAGAGCAGAAGGCAAGCATGAGGCCAACACAGAAACAGCACAACGATTGCTGGCAATGGGACTTTCTGCCGAACAGGTTTCCAAAGCTACCCAGCTACCTTTGGAAATCATTAAGAATCTGAGCAATTCATAAAAAATATAATAGCGGAGATATTGATGACAAATATCACCATATAATCAAGGGTCTATACGCCACCTGTTCATCGTGGCATATAGACCCTTGCTGTTTCCCGTGAGAAAATGGTAAAGCCCCTGATGCAAAGCACACCAGGGGCTATAAACTATTAACTATAAACTTCACACAGTTCCCAGTATCTGTGAGCAAGGTCGTGGATGAACTTTCGTCCTCGTTCGGTCCATACGAGATAGGTATGGGTGTAGGCTCTGCCCATCTTCTCCTGTCTGCCATCGCTCTTCGGGTCGAGGAAGGCGCTATAGCGGGTACGGCTCTTGGCTAAACCCATGTGGGCGTAATCAGCATAGAGGAGATACTGACCGCTCTGGTAGTACTGGATATGCAGGGCGCAGAGCGAGCGGTTCAGCTCCTGGGCTGTAATACCGAGTTCCTTCGCAATCTGCGTCGTGGTGAAACACGAAACAGAATCGAGCACGTTATCGCTGTAAAGCGCTTTAGGCAGAAGATTACCCACCTGATTCTCCAACTGTATGATGTTCTCACCATTCTTGGCGTTGCGAACCACCTGCTCATCCACCACATCATTCAAGCGGCGTATTTCCGTATCCTGTTCGCCGATGAGCTTCTTCTGCTGTTCAATCTGCAGACGCTGCTTCTTCAGCAGATTCTCCTTCTCCTTAAGCGTAGCACGGAGAATTTCTTCTGCATGTCGGATTGTCTCCTCATCGCTCTCGCCCGGCTGCACCGGGATATAACCACCCGTCTTGCGAATCTGTGGCAGTACATCAGCCGTAACCCAGTTTTTGAACTTCACGGCAGTAGAAAGCTTTGAGCCGAGAACCAAAGCATAGAAACCGCTCTCGTTAACGAAGATCATCTGTTGGGTTCGTATTGTTCGGCTTCCATCTTTACGTAGACGGCCCAAAAGTTTGACCCCTTGTTTCAAGGTGTCATATGGGTTAACTAATTGATACACTGCGTTATAGGATTTTTTGTACCCCAGTATATCACAGACATCCTTTGCACAGAACAAAGGTTCTCCGTTTTCATCGGTCAAGGTACGAATCTTACCGAATTCAGGATTTTCAAACACGACAGCAATTGCTACCTTCTTATCCATTTCTACTTTATTTGTATTAACTGACTTTACCATAATAATTTGTTTTTAAAAATTAATCACTAAAAATTCAACACTCAACATTCAAAAATCAACATTCAACACTCAACATTCAACATTACAAAACGGTAATCCAAACGCTCTCCTCTCTTTCTCTCGCTGCGGTAATGGCATTCATGAGCCGATGCAGCCAGATGCGGGAATTGAAGACGGCACCCTGTAATTTATTTTCACCTACCAGAATGCAGCCCTGCGTATCATCGGGATAATTACCGGCATGGATGCGGATGCCCTCAAAATCAGGAACACCCTGCACCAGCGGAAGCCACTTCTTAAACCTTGGCGATTTCGAGATAACAACAGGATACGAGCCTTCCGGTATCGCCGTATGACCCGGTATCTTGCGGGCTTTCTTACCCGATACCCTACTGTACCGTCCATCCTCCTCTTCCGGTTTCAGTTCGACACCCAGGAGGTTTCTCCACGTAGGCTCCAGGGTATCACAGAAGTAATGCTCCTTGTCCAACTTCGCCTTATCGAAGCTGTGCTCAAAGATACGCTTGTCTCCAATTTTTACCCCCGAACGCCAGGTACGTTTCACATCCTTATCGCTCAGGATATAAAGATGACCTATCGTATAAGTCTTCTTTTTTGCTATTCTTTTTACTACTATTTCCATAACTCAAACTCCATTAAGATTCTAATATTTTTACCTCTTTACCATCCTTGCGGTTACGTAGCTTTTCAAAACTGAATAACTGAATACTGATTACGTCACCCGTTACACCCTTAGGCGGAATCTTCCGGATATAGTTTCGGTTCACCCAATTACGCAACATAGAAGGAGTACCCTTCTTGTCCATGCCCAACTGCGAGCGGAGATATTCTGCCTGCTGGAAATTAAAGACATCAGGCAACTGCTGCAACAGATTTGCCGGTCCACGCTTGCTCGATTTCTCGTTCGAAAAGTTCGCCCTCTTGATGGCATCACCAAAGAACCGCATCTTGCAGTAGAGGTCGTAACGCTCGCTCCAGCGGATGAACTCGTCAATCTCCGGCTCCCATTTGCAACCGTTCGCCACATACAGCACACACGCCTTCAGGTAGGCGATGACGTTGGCACGGAAAGAAAGATTCTCGTAAACCCTATCCTGCGACAGACGTGAAAACTCAGCATTCTCATCCTTCAGTTTGAGGGCAAGCTGGAATGCCTCAGGACAGTCAATCAGTCCCCTGGCGTTGTTCAGATTCTCGATATAAGGTTTCAGTGCCTCACGGTAAGCATCATCGTAATCGCCAAAGACAGGCATTTCATCACCGATTTCACGCTCCGGAATGGTACAGAAATTGATACGGCTTATCGGACCATCTGTCAAAACTTTTGAGAAGTAACGCTGTCCTTTCTGGATAGTGGTAGATGCGTTCCAGTTGAATCGGATGGTTACACGCTCCGTAACGCTCGATATGCCCACGCGAGTCTGGCCGTACTGGTTGTCGCTATCTGAGGCAAGACACATGATACGGAAATGCTGGTTTCCGGTACCCTTCAGAGCATCAAACTGATCCAGCTCATTGAGCGAAGTGTAAAGAAATCGTCCCTGCGCCTCAGCGGTTCGCATCACGAATGCCGGATTGGTCATATCGGCATCAATCTCCTGTATAACGAGGTTGTCCGGTCGCTTACGCTTGTCCTTGTTGGCGCCCTTGCGCGTCATCTCCTCCTTCCATTCCTTCTCACGTTTCAGATTCTCCGCATCCCGTTTCCGGATATCCTCCATAATATAGCTAATCGGCTTGTTTACAGAAGATTTACCAGCACCCGTACCAGCCAGCAAGCACGTAGACAATGTAGCCTCATGCACTACATTATCAATATATCGGAAGCTCGTCTGCCAGAGATGCGTAGCGAGCGGTGGGAAGATAGCGTGCGCCACAGCCGGCTTATAAATCTCCGGTGTCCGAGATATCAGCAGTTCCACCAGCTTCGGCAGTTTCTCCGGCATCGCTGGCGGTTCCGGATAATCCTCCTCGGTACTATTAACTGTTAACTGTAAACTATTAACTTGCTCAGCCCTATTAACTTTTAACTGTAAACTATTAACTTGCCGGCTGGCCTGTTCGGCTGTGGCATTGATGCGGATTACATCACGTGAGAAAGGCTTCGAACTGTCACCATATTTCGCATAGAAATCATGGATAAGCTGGTGGCAATCAGGCTCCCGATAATAGCTCGGCATCTTCTCAGCCACCACCTTCATCAGTTCATCTTCGCTCATCATACGTGAGGCTCCAGCACTCATGATGGCGAGCAGCGAAGAGTGTCGTGAACCGACGGTATCAATCGCCATCCCCTTCAGTCCCGCTGATTCCTGAAACAGATCAAAGGCTATCAGATTCTTCTCACTGGCCTCTCCCAGTTCACCAGTGCCATAATTGCCTCCAGGATTCCCGAAATGAGAATCATCAGCATGATTGCTATTACCAGATTGGGCAGGCTGAACAGCAGTGCCAGCAGAAGCAGCATAATCGCCATAATTGCCCGAAAGTCTATTGTTTTCATTATTTTTACTATTGCTATTAACTGTAAACTGTAAACTATTAACTTTTGCATCTCCCCTTCCGTCAACCGTCAGTCCACGGTCGAGAAAAGCCTGTCTGCGAGCCTGTATCTCGCTCTCCGGCAGCACTGCGCACCACATTTTAGACCGGTAGATTTCCGAGTTCTTATCCGTCAGGAAAATCATTCTCTCAGGCGTGATGCAGCTCTCATCATAAGGCACACCGAGTGCCTCACAATATGCCTTCTGCGTCTCTTCGATGGTCATCCCAATCGGCATTCTAATCCCGATATGCAGCTTCTTGCGAGCGCTATAACAGAGATGCAGCAAACTCCCATTCCAGATACCCGAAGAGCAGTTCAGCTCGCGCGCCTTCTCGATAGCCTTCTCCACATACTCCTTATCATCCACATCGATAATCGTCTGGAAGAGAAAGCTTTCCGGCAAGGCATTCTCCTGTCTGCGCACATTATTCTTGAACATGCCGTAGTGCGGACAGAAGAAAGGCAGCTCGCTCTTCAGCCTCTCCTGCGCCTTCTTTACCGCCTGCGCATCGTTCAAATCCACTCCGTCAATCGGCAATTCACCCCGAATCTGCTGAATCATCTTCTTGATTTCCTCCGACCCGATGACCTTATCATAAGTATCGATATTGTAAGAAAAAACTTTCCCCTTATTTCCCTTGCGATAAGGATTAATTGCCACTACATGTACTATCTCCATTTTACCTCCATATTTTATTAATCGAACATTTCGCTGTTAATCATGATATACCCTGAGCCATAGCTTATATTGATAGGCAGAATCAGCGAGTTATCCGAAATCTCCTGGACCCCGTTCGCCTCGAAAAGCGAAGCATTCTCGGCATCATTCAGTCTGCTCTTGACGAACCCAATTACCCATTTTGCCGCAATCTTCTCGGCAGCAACATGCCTGTCAACAAGGTCCTTCACCAGCTGTTCATCGCAGAAGTTGATATCCGCATTCACGTTCTCAGCCTCCGCTTCTTCCTTCCCCATTTCCTGGT
>ERZ1023674.344-NODE-344-length-11156-cov-34.430502_pt1 | contig 11156 bp, 9 predicted proteins | sample MGYA00380343_ERZ1023674 | MGnify/ENA primary metagenome ERZ1023674 (study PRJEB33179, sample SAMN07448985) | human gut metagenome | biome: Human-gut; feature: Human associated habitat; material: Faeces | host: Homo sapiens | place: India: Bhopal | collected...
CACCACCCTTGGCACGCTCTTCCTTCTGGAGCTCCTTCAACATACCCCAAAGGGTATTGGTAGCCTGAGTAGGTTCTGCCAGGAACGACTCGTCGCCATCGTAGCTTGTATAGTTGTGCTGGATGAAATCGCGAAGATTCACCTCACTCTGCCACAAGTTTCCCTTGAAACCTCTCCATTCTGTTTTCATCATTTTGATATCCTTATTTTATAAGTTAATAATATATTTATTTTGTACACACTATTCCTTTGTCATCAGCGGAATCTATATACCTTTTATAGATTATAAAATCCTGCTATCGTTATTTTCGATGCAAAGGTACTACAAAAAAAACGAAAACAGAAAAGAAAACCCGATTATTTTCTCCTTTGCCCCCTAAAATCATCATTTATAAGTACACTTTCTGCACAAAAGAAATTCAATGTGCAACGTAGATATGCCACAAATCGGTCATGTGATTGCTTTTTTAACGAAAAGTACTCTTATTTGAACGATTTTAAAACAACTTGTCAATATCTACAGATAATCCTACCTGAAGATTCACGCCATCGGTGATAGGACTGTTCAGATAATAATACTTCGGCTTGTAACCAAAGAGATTATCCAGCGCCGCAGTCACCTTCACCGCCTTGCCGATGCGCTGCACCAGCGAAAGCTTCCAGATGGTGTAGGCAGGATAGCTCACCGTAAGGGTTCCCTCGCTTACATTATAATAATTCTTGTACTCCACATTCTCTACACCCGAAAGATAGCGGCCACTCAAGCCGATGTTCAGTCCATAGTTTTTGGTAAACTGATGGTCGTAATCCATACGGGCATTGAAGGCATGCTCACGTGCCGGAATATACTGGTTGTTGATGGTGTTGCCATCCTTATCCTTCGCCAGCTGCTCCTTGGTATAGGCATAGGTGAAGCGGGCAGAAAATCCGTTGTTCCATCGTGCCTGCACGCCTACCTCTCCTCCACACACGCTGTAGGAATCCAGATTGGTGTAAGGCAGATAAGGCAACTTATCCTCTACACTCTTGAAATAAGGAGCCGATGTAGACAGCTTGTTCTTCACCTTATTATAATAGAGGGATGCCGTATAGTTGTAATGTCCCTTGGTGTATTCGGCAGAGAGATTGAAGTTGTGGCTCACTTCCGCCTTCAGATGCTCGTTGCCTTCCACAATCCAGATGCCGCTCATATCGAAGTTGTAGTATTTCTCCTTGAGTGATGGGGCACGGAAACCCATACCATAACCTGCTCGCAATGAGAGATTGCGTATCGGGGTATAACGGAGATTCAGCTTCGGGGTAACATGCGAATCCTTGCCATCCGAGAAATAGTCGTAGCGCAAGGCACCCACCATCTCCCACTGATCAGAGATGCGCCAGTCATACTGCGCAAATACATCGAAGGTATCTTGCTTGCGGGTGCCATTGCTCAGATTGGTGTTCATCAGATAATCGTGCATATAGTCGGAACCGATGGTCAGCACGTCGCCGCCCTCGAATGCGTGGTTATAGAGCAGACGGAATGTGTTCTGCACATTGCTGTAGTCACGGATGTCCAGATGGCGAATCTTCTGATAATCAGACTTATCATATTGGTCGAAAGCATAGCTCAACTGCAAGGCATCATCATCGGTAATATCCCAATTCATCTTCAAGCCACCCGAGAAATCACGATAACGCTCTGGTAAATCGGCTGTTCTCACGGTTTCGCGGAAGAAATAGCCGGCACGACCGGTGAGACTGAAGTTCTGGGTTGGACTCCATACCAGCTGGTTCTTGAAGTTGGCGGTCTTGTCGCCATAAACGGTGGCAATGACGCGGGTCACGGGATTCTCGGCGCTATGCACATCGTAATTATCCAGACGGTTGAAATTTGCCGTAAACATATTGTTCCAATGCTTGCTGTTCAGTCCGAAGGAAGCGCCATATCGCTGCTCGTTATGCTTGGCAAGTCTGCCGTTCACATTCAGCGTCCAGGGTTTCTTACCCTTCTTGGTGATGATATTGATGACGCCGCCCGTGGCATTGCTGCCGTAAAGGGCAGAAGCCGCACCCTTCACAATCTCGATGCGCTCCACATTGTCCATGTTCAATCGGGTGAAATCCACATCATCCATTGTCTCGCCAGCCAGTCGCTCGCCATCTACCAGAAAGAGAACGCCCTGACCGCCGAATCCGGAAAAGTTGAGATGGGTCTGCTGATTCATGGCATAAGAGAACTCCACGCCCGGCAATTCCTGCTGAAGCAAATCCTGCACATTGGTGGCATCGAGCCTGGCGATATCCTTGGAGCCGATAACTCGGGTCTGGATAGGTGTATCCTTCAGGAACTTAGGGGTGCGGGTGCCCGTAACCACCACCTCGGTGAGGTCAAACTGGCGACTGATGGAATCGAGATAGGCCTCGTAAGCCAGGGAGTCACGGATGCTCTTCTGGTCTACGCCCGGCACATTGTCATGGGTAGGCACATTGTCGGCGCTGGCAGAAAGCGCTGCGCCAGCCGGAAGAGCCGCCATATTGGCTAATAATATCGAGTATAACAGATATTTCTTCTTCATTGTTTTCGTAAGGATACAATTAATATGGATATTTATAATTAATATGGATATTTATAATTAATATGGATATTTATAATTGATGGTCATCCAGCACTTTACGCCCTTTGGCGAGAGATAGTTCTCTAGCTGGATAGCGGCGTAGGTACCATCCTTCAGCCGGAGGATGAACACGTGGTTGTTGAGCGAGAACGATGGCGGCATCGGTGGAATCTCCATCGAGAGCCACGAAGACAACACCTTGTTTATGGCGATGCCCTGCGATGGCACGGAACCCAGAAGCATCTGCTCCTGACTATCCCAAACCTCATTCTCCGACCATTCATCTTCGGTAAACTGCTTGTTATGGAAGGCTTCGCTGGTTTCAGGCAACTGATCCATGGAAGTATAGCTGGTTTCCAAAACGGCTCCACCATTGGTACGTACATTGTTGCGATGAATGGCAAGGGTCCATTCGCTTGGTGCCCCCTGCTCGGCGGTAGGCTCGAAATAAGTAAAGGTATTCTTCCTGATGCCTTCGCCGAAGACATCAAACCAATACATATATTGTCCAGCCTTTCTGCCCGCAGTGGCAGCAGCATGCCCGGCTTCCGATTCATCCTTCTCGCCAGTGGCAGTCATCGGTATGGGATAAGCCTCAAACTCGGTCTGCGCCTTCAAGAGCGCAGCCTCATCACCAGCCTCCGTCAGTTTCTGCAAATGTGGCAAATCGATGTAATACCAATCCGTCCAACTGGTGGCATTCATCACAATCTGTCCCTTAGCCGGCACAATTTCTTCCGGCTCATCATATATATCATCAAAAATACCGTTGCAGGCAGTAAGCATCAGCATGCCCAAGCCTGCAACGGTCATTTTCAGATGATTCATTTTTATCCAATTCGTCATCTATTCTTATTTGTATGATAATTGATACTCTATTTCCTGCGAAATATCGCTTTTTTGAAATTTTTCAGATTTATTTCTTGAAATATTTCTTGCCGTTTACGATGACTACACCCTTGTAGCTCTCGCTGACAACCTGACCGTTGAGGTTGTACATCTTGCCATCGTTCTTCTTCTGAACATCGTTCTTGACAGAAGAGATGCCTGTAGCCTCGCTGTTGAAGCTTGAAACGATGCCGAAAGGCATGGCACCCATCTGGAAGGTGTTCACGATGTCGGTAATTTTGCTGCCGTTATACTTCACGAGGATGTTGTTATCCTTCTGTGCATTGAACTCAAAGTCGCCATCCATGGTCTTGTTGCCATTCTGCTCTGCTGTGAAGTGGAAGCTCAAGCCATCGTTCTTGTAATCACGGTAGAAACCACCCTTCTCCTCGTCGTAGGTCAAGCCCTTCACGGTGTAAGTACCCAAAGTCAGGTTGCCCATCACGGTGTTATCCAGTGTATAGGTAGGAATCTCAACATCCACCTTCTGTACGTCGCCATCCATGTACTTGCGTACATTGTAGGTTACGCTCTCGTTGGCATAAGGGAACTTGCCGCCTACATTCACATTGATAGCGCTGGTAACAGCCTTAACATAATAAGACTTGATGTTGTAAGTCATGGCAAAAGGCATAGCACCATACTGGAATACAGCCTTCAAGGTAAGCGAATTGTCAGCCATGTTGTAAGTGCCAGAGATAGATGAACCTGTGATGTTCTTCTCAACGCCATCCACGGTAACCTTAGAAGTAAAAGCCTGGTCAGCCATGGTGATTACATGATTCTCGCCCATGGTGAAAGCCACGTTCTCGATGGTGAAAGAAGGAATGGTTGACATACCCTTCATGGCAGGAAGAGTGATATTGCCTGCACTCATGCTAGCCATTTCAAACTTCACGGTATCGCTGGCATTCTCAGTATTCTGAGTCAACACGCTCATGGTTGAAGCTCCTGCAAAAGTCAAGGCACCATGCATCTGTGCCATCATATTACCTGCCAACATTGTGGCGAAGACGAGAGTAAAGAATTTCTTCATATCCTATTTGTATTATTTTTTAAATTATAAAATCTATTTTGTTTCACTTATCGTTTTCGGGGTGCAAAGGTACGGAGTTTCCTCCATACCTGCAATACCTATAAATAAGGATTCTTATCAATACCTACTTCTAGGTATCTAATGAAAGAAGCAACTCGAAAGAAGCTTCTTACTCCTTTATTTCAATCTCTCCCCCGTTATCCTTGGCGTTGTAAAACCAGAAACCGAGAATCAATCCTACAAACACCAGCAGGATGCCTACCATCTCTGCAACATGGTTGCCCGGATCCACCCAGATTTCCTTGAAGAATCCATTGCGGGCTGCAATCTCCACAGCCGACCACAATACGATGACGTTGGCAAGCGACATGCGCAGGTTTCTACCCCAATGACCGATGTACAGCTGCTTCTTGAAGATCATGCCCGAACCGATGAGACAGAGAATGCCGATGGCATAAGTCACAGGATGAGTGGTGCCGAGGAACACCGGGTCGTAGCAGAACATTAATAATAGGTATAAGCCCCACATCATGATGTTCCACTCCATAAAGGTAACGATGCTGGCATGATGAGCCATCGGACGAAGCTCTACATGGTTCTTCACCCCGCAATGATTCTGAATCCAGCGGATGAAATTACAGCCCGTCTTGGTGCAGAATATATACATCACCAGGAACATCATCCACATGCCGAAAGTGGCTGGCATAATGAGATATTCAGGACGTGAACCACGGATTTCCTTCAGTTCCGCACGGCCGAATTCCTCCAGCGGAGTGCCGTTGATGGTGTAAGTATGATGCACGCCGATGCCATTCACATATTCCGTGGCAGTCTGAACCACGCCATTGCCCACCAGGTCGCAATGCACACCATAGCGCTGGGCATAATAAGCCAGCAGGAACTCCACCCAGCCAGTCCAGAACAGCAGGGCACCCGCCATACCGAACACGGTCTGTTTGGTATCACCCTTTACGAATACGCCCCAGATGGTAATCACCAGTCCCACGAAACCCATGGCAAAGGCAGAATAATGCAAGGTGGCAGGCTGCATGGTATGCTCCATGATAATCATCAGCGCATGGCCCAAAGGCATCAACAACAAGATAATCAATATAGACCCTATGGTCATTCCCAAGTTTTTTGTCTTCATCATGTTTTATTTCTATTTATTACTACTTATTACTATTTATACTGTTTATTATGATTTCAAATCGGGTTGCAAAGATACTACTATTTAGACTTTTTCGCAATACCTAGAAATAATGATTTGATTTCACTCGGTTTATCACCATAAATGATGATTCAAATTCATCAGTCTTTATCATTAGTTTCCCTATAAATCATGATAAAGCCTGATATTCCGCCCGTTTTGTTTTTTTTATACTTTCTTATGCCGCAATCTGAATACTTTTGCGTATCTTTGCACCACAAATACAAATTCATTATTTATGTTGACAGATATTGAAATAGCTAAATCAGTTAAACTGCGCCCTATCAATGAGGTAGCAGCAGAACTAGGAATTCATGAAGACCAGGTTGAAAACTATGGCCGCTACATTGCCAAGATTACTACTGGCGACATCGATCCTAACAAGTTCAAGAATCATCACCTCATCCTCGTTACCGCTATCAGTCCTACCAAGGCTGGTAATGGCAAGACCACCGTATCTGTGGGTCTCGCCCTGGGTATGCAGAAGATTGGCAAGAAGGCTGTAGTGGCTCTTCGCGAACCATCTCTGGGTCCTTGCTTCGGCATGAAGGGTGGTGCTGCAGGTGGCGGTTACGCCCAGGTTTTGCCTATGGATAAGATTAATCTCCATTTCACTGGCGATTTCCATGCCATTACAGAGGCCAACAACATGATTGCTGCCCTCCTGGATAACTACCGTTTCCAGCACGAGGCAGAGGGATTCAAGTTGAAGAAGATTCTCTGGCGCCGCGTGATGGACGTAAACGACCGTGGTCTCCGCCGCATCATCACCGGTATCGGCGATAAAAACGGCATCGAGACAGAGACAGGTTTCGATATCACTCCTGCTTCTGAAATCATGGCTATCATGTGTTTTGCAACAAGCATCGATGATCTTCGTCGCCGTATAGATAACATCCTCCTTGGCATCACCGAGGATGACAAGCCATTTACCGTAAAGGATATGGGTGTAGGTGGCAGTATCGTTGCTCTCCTTCTCGATGCTTTGAAGCCAAACCTGGTTCAGACAACAGAGGGAACACCGGCATTTGTTCATTGCGGTCCTTTTGCCAACATTGCTCATGGCTGCAATTCTGTCATGGCTACTGCTGCTGCTCTTGAGTATGGCGACTATGCCATTACAGAGGCAGGATTCGGTGCAGATCTCGGTGCAGAGAAGTTCTACAATATCAAGTGCCGCAAGACTGGTTTGCAGCCAGACCTTACTGTTCTCGTCGTTACTCTCCAGGCATTGAAGATGCATGGTGGCGTAGCTCAGGAAGATATCAAGAAGCCAAACGTAGCTGGTATGGAAGCTGGCTATTGGAACCTCGACAAGCATGTGAAGAATCTCCAGAGCTTTGGTCAAACTGTAGTCATCGCTTTCAATAAGTTTGCTACTGATACCGATGAGGAAATCGATGTATTGCGCAAGCATTGCGAAGAGATGGGTTGCGGATTCGCAGTCAACAGTGCCTTTGCCGAAGGTGGCAAGGGTGCGATGGAATTGGCAGAGCTCGTTGTGAAGACCATCGATGAGCATCCATCTGCTCCTCTCTACTTCACCTACGATGACGATGAGCCAGTGGAGAAGAAGATTGAAGATGTTGCCTTCAACCTCTATGGTGCCGGCAGCGTAACCCTGAGCGATTCTGCCAAGGCTATGATTGATGAAATCAAGAAGTTGGGTGCCGAGAAGTTCCCTATCTGTATCGCCAAGACCCAGTACAGCTTCTCTACCGATGCCAAGGCATACGGTCCTACAGAAGGTTTCGAGCTCCACGTTCGCGACATCACTGTTAACATGGGTGCCGAGATGATTGTAGTCATCGCTGGTCCTATCATGCGAATGCCAGGTTTGCCAAAGAGCCCACAGGCAGAGCGCATCGACGTGGTAAATGGTGAGATTACAGGTCTTTCTTAAGTCCCACAGATTTCACAGATTCACACAGATTTTTATATAAAACAGTTCGCCCTGAAAGAGCAAAAGCTTTCGATAGACAATGCTTTTGCCTTTCAGGGCGATTTCTTATCTCATGCTGAATTCACAACCGCAATACAATTGGTTGTAGAAATCATTCTGTTTCAATAATTCTCCTCGGCGATTCTGCAAACCGCCTTTCCTCCAGTTCATATCCCACCACTCTACATCTGGGCATCCCTCTACGGCGATATGTCCGGCAGCATCAATCTGCTTGATGTTCTTCCATCTCGAAGAAGCCAGCGTGGTGGTAAGCAGATGGAAGCCATGCTCCTGCGCATACTTAGCCGCATGCTTCAAGCGATAGAGGAAACAAGCCGAGCAGCGGCTTCCCCTTTCCGGTTCATTCTCCAAACCTTTGATGTTGGCAAGCCATTCCTCATGGTCGTACTCATCCTCCACGTATGGCACGCCCTGCGCCTCCAGGAATCGCATCAGCTCGTGCTTGCGAATCTCAAACTCCTGCTGCGGATAGATATTACTGTTGCTGAAATACACCGTAGGCTTCATACCATTACGAAGCATACACTCCACGATGGCAGACGAACAAGGGGCGCAGCAGGCATGCAGCAATACGGCATGACCATCGGCCTTGCTTCCATCAGGGAGAGAAAGTTTCACGAATTTATATTGTTCTTCTACTGGAATCTTCATTTTTACTTTAAACTTTGAACTTTAAACTTTGAACTAAAAAACAAATGGAGTACAATCTCTCGACACCCCCCATTTGCCCAAATATATGCGAAAACTATTGCAAAGTTACGATTATTTTCTGAATCACCAAACTTTTAAGCGATGATTTTTCAAATTAATCTGTTTTTCTAGCCTTTTTTACCAAGGCTTAACACTTTGCGCCAGTTTTTAACTATCGTAACCGCTTTTATACGAATTATTTACACCTTCAGCCTCAGCATTATTTCAGTTCACGCTTCAGGGTAATTACGGTCATTTCAGGCCATGCTCCCAAACGGAACGGGAAGGTGCCGCCCAAGCCAGCCGATACATAAAGCAGCTGCCTGCCCAGCCAGTATTCTCCGCCCCACTCCTTGAAAGCCATCTTGGCAGGAGTCAGATTGCCTATCTTCAACTGTCCGGCATGGGTATGACCAGCCAGTGTCAAGTGGGCACCCGTCTTCTGCACCTCCCTGCGCCAATGATGCGGGTCGTGGGTCAGCACAATCTTAAAGGCATCCTTCTCCACCCCCTTCATCGCCTTCTTCAGATTACTGCGGTTGGTAAACGGCGGCTGTCCCGCATTCTCCACACCAATGATTTCTATCGAAGCCATGCCATGCGATATGGTGAAATGCTCGTTCATCAGCTGGTGCCATCCCATCTGCTCCTGCAGACTGAACAGCAGTCGTCTATTCTTTCTCAAATCCCTGATGCCATGATGCGTATTGTATTCGCAATAATCATGGTTGCCCCACACCGAGAAGATGCCATCGGGCGCATACAGTTTCTTCAACTCATCCACATAAGCCACCACCTCGCTGGCATCATTGTTCACCAGGTCGCCGGTAAAGAGCATCATCTCCACCCCTTCGGCATTGGCACGTTCTACCACCTGCTTTACGAAATCAGAACCTTTCGGGAAGGTACCCAGATGGAAATCGCTGAAATGCAGAATCTTGTATCCATCGAAATAAGGAGGAAGATCGGGCGAAGAATAAGTGATGTATTTCACCTCCAGCCGTTTCCATCCCGCCACGAAGCCAAAGAGGAACCACCCCATCAAAGCCAGTGCCGGCAAGATGGCGAAGAACCAAGGCATGATGAAATCGAAGAGGATGAACACCACCTTCGGCATCACAGAGAAAAGAATCAGCGTGAAGAGCACCCTTACGGATGTGCGATGAAACTTGCCCAACTGCAACCCCACCTCGGCAAGGAGGATGAGCAGCGTAGGAACCCACCAGAGGATGGCAAGCGCCAGGGGCCATTCGCTCACTCCGATATGCCAGAGCCACATATCGGGAACCATCGAAAACGCCACGACGCCCACGACATACAATATCGATCGAAATATCTTTTTTATAATCTTATTCATATACCTATTATTATAGATAGCAGCATCTGGTTTATTACAGATTGCAACATCTTGCTGCAAAGGTACTGCAAAACGGAGACACTACAAAATAAATCCCCTTTTTTTTATCCGTCAAGCCAGATTATTCCATTTATTCAGCAAGTCAATAATCCCCCTTCTTTCGTTTTAACTTTCTTTTGCTAAATCTCACGCAAGTTTTTCCTTCTTTCGTTATTTTAAAGACAGAAAACAATATCAAGCATGCTGATATTTTTTCTAAGCTGGGTAAAGACAAATTTCCCCTGGCGCCCTGAAAGGGCAAAAGCTTTAAAAACAAGTAAGAATTAATAAAGAAAAGAAAGGAAAAGAATAAGTATGAGAAAAATAGAGTTCAAGAAGGCGTGGCTGGCAGTGGCACTGCTCCTGTCAGCCCTCACCTTCCAATCGTGCAACAACGACGATGACACTGATTGGGATCGTATTTTACCAAACGCATTGGTAACAGTAAAACAGAATGGCGATGCCTGCTATTTGCAGCTCGACGACAACACCACGCTGCTCGCCAAGAACCTCAACAAGCCATTCGGCGACAAAGAGGTGCGTGCACTCGTCAACTACTCAACCACCAATGAGAAGAGCGACCTTTACAACCAGGTGGTTCATGTAAACTGGATAGACAGCATTCTGACCAAGAAGCCAGTGCCATCTCTGGGTTCCGACGAAGCAAACAGCCAGAAATATGGCAACAACCAGGTAGATATCGTTCGCGACTGGGTAACCGTAGCCGAGGATGGCTATCTCACCCTCCGCTTCCGTGCCCTCTGGGGAGGTCAGAAGCCTCATTACATCAATCTCGTAACAGGAGTAAACCCAGAGAATCCATACGAGGTAGAGCTTCGTCACAACGTAAATGGCGACCCTCAGAACTACTGGCGTGATGCCCTGGTAGCCTTCAATCTCAACGAAGCCCTGCCAGATACCAAGGGCAAGACGGTGAAGCTCACCATCCGCTGGCGTTCAAGCCAAGGCTACAAGAAGGTAGATTTCGACTACTGCTCCCGCAAGTCCATCACCAGCACCAGGATGCTGGAAGGCTATAGCGAAGCAGGCGAAAGCATCAGATAAAAGAAAGATCTGAAAAGGAAAAGGATATATGGAATAAAAGGAAATAAGGAAACAAAGAATCCCCTGATGAAATCTCCCCCATCGGAGTTCATCAGGGGATTTTTGTATTTATTAGTATACACCATTCGATACAAAATTAATCTTTTCTCATGAAAACACAAAAGAAAAAGCCCAAAAAACTTGCATAAAAGAGAAATATTCTAGCTGTATGGTAGAAGTTTTTCGTGAAAAGTTTTGGAGATTAGGAGGTAAAGTGTTATCTTTGCCATCAGATTCAAAAACGAATAATCAAACTGAGTTATGATAGTAAG
>ERZ1023674.349-NODE-349-length-11024-cov-74.365393_pt1 | contig 11024 bp, 8 predicted proteins | sample MGYA00380343_ERZ1023674 | MGnify/ENA primary metagenome ERZ1023674 (study PRJEB33179, sample SAMN07448985) | human gut metagenome | biome: Human-gut; feature: Human associated habitat; material: Faeces | host: Homo sapiens | place: India: Bhopal | collected...
CGCCTATGTCAGACGTTATGACCCTGTTGCTTACCTTCTTCATGCTCACCTCTACATTCGTAAAGAATGAGCCAGTGAAGGTAAACACACCAGGTTCTGTGTCTGAGATTAAGGTGCCTGAGAATGGTGTCTTGACCATCTTGGTAAGTCCTGAAAAGGACAAGGCCGGAAAACCAACCGGCGAGGGCCAAGTATTTATGAGTATTGATAATACCGATCAGTTGGGAGCAGCACTGAGCACAATGACAAGCAACTTCGGCGTGTCTTTGACCCCTAAGCAGATTGAGACATTCAAGAGCGAGGGTACATTCGGTGTTTCTATGAGTGACATGAGCACTTATCTGTCTATGAACGCAGCAAAGCGTCCACAGTATCTCCAGACTAAGGGTATTCCTCTCGACAGTATCAAGGGTGGCATGAGCGAGTTCCAGCAGTGGGTTGACGCTGCTCGTAACGCTAACGAAGAAATCAAGATTGCCCTCAAGGCAGATGCTTCTACACCTTACAAGACAGTGAAGAGAGTGATGAACGAACTCCAGGACATGGATGAGAGTCATTACTATATGATTACACAGTTAAAACAACAGGGGGACGAATAAATGGCAAAGAAAGAAAGCAAACAAAAGAAAATGAATGTCCGCGTAGACTTTACGCCTATGGTGGATATGCTCATGCTTCTTATCACGTTCTTCATGCTGTGTACATCTTTGAGCAAACCTCAGACTATGGAGCTGACTATGCCAAGTAATGATGACAACCAACCAGAGGACAAGAAGAACGAAGCAAAGGCTTCTGAGACTGTGACACTCTACGTAACAGCAGACAACAAGATATATTATGGTGCAGGTATTCCTAAGTACGATGACCCATCATGGATCAAGGAAACTACATGGGGAAGCCAGGGCATCCGTAAGGTCTTGAGAGAGCACGCTACAGAAAACGGCACACGCCCTGTAGAAAGAATCGCACTTGCTGTCAAGGAGTTGAACATGGACCGTCAGAAGAATCCTAAGCAGTATCCTGATAGCATCTATCAGAAGAAGTTGAGCGATTTGAAGGCTGGTAACTTGAAGGACGGAAAGATTCCTACTCTTACCATCGTCATCAAGCCTACCGACAACGCTTCTTACAAGAATATGGTTGACGCTCTCGACGAAATGCAGATTTCAAACATTGGTACTTACGTCATCGATAAGATTAACGCAGACGACGAGAAACTTCTCAAGTCTAGAAACGTTAAGATGTAAGATGAGTAACAAACAATTTTAAACAAGAAAGAAATGGCAAAAATAGATCTTTACGATCCTAAATGGGTCGAAATGGTTTTCGCCGGAAAGAACAAGGAGTATGGTGCATACCAGCTCCGTAAGGGTACTTCTGGCCGAAACATCAAGTCTCTTCTGATCTTGGTCATTGCTGCAGCTCTCGTGGGTGGATTCTTGGCTTGGAAAGTTATCGAACAGAAACAGGCTGAAGAACAGCAGGCATATATGGAAGCTATGGAGTTGGCTAAACTCCAGCAGCAGGCTAAGAAGGAAGAAAAGAAGAAGGAGCCAGTGAAGCCAAAGATTGAACCTAAGAAGGAGATACCTGTGGCTCGCGAGACTCAGAAGTTTACTGCACCTGTCATCAAGAAGGATGAACTCGTAAAAGAGGAAAACCAGGTTAAGCAGATGGATAAACTGGATGAAAAAGTTGCAGTCGGTACTGAAAACAAGGAAGGTGTGAAGGACCGTACAATTGAAGCTGTAAGAAATGATATTGCAACTGTAGCTCCACCTCCACCACCAGCACCAAAACCTGAAGTTTCAACTAAGGTCTTCGATGTTGTAGAGGAGATGCCTTCATTCCCTGGAGGAAATGGAGCTTTGATGTCTTACCTTGCAAGCAACATCAAGTATCCTGTCGTTGCACAGGAGAATGGTGTACAGGGTCGTGTTATCGTTTCATTCGTGGTAGAGCGTGATGGTTCTATCTCTGATGTTAAGGTAGCTCGTTCTGTTGACCCTTCACTTGACCGTGAGGCACAGCGCGTCGTTAAGAGCATGCCTAGGTGGAAACCAGGTAAGCAAAACGGTTCTGCTGTACGTGTTAAGTATACTGTACCAGTTGTATTTAGATTGCAGTAATAGAATGAAAAGAACATCTTATATTTTTATAGGTATAGGATTAACAGTACTATCAATGGCTTTCTTCTCGTCATGCGGCGAGAAGAAAGCCAAAGATGGTAGAACTGATACTCCTACTTCAGGCACAATTGAATTTGTGGCTGACGAGAGTTTGAGTCCTATCATTGACGAAGAAAGAAGTCAGTTTGAGTTCGAGTACCCAAAGGCCAAGCTCAAACCAAAATACACAGATGAAGTCACTGGACTTCAGATGATCAAGGATTTCAAGACAGCACTCCTCTTTACTACCCGTAATCTGAAGGATAGTGAGATTGCATACTTGAAATCGAAGAGCAATGTGATTCCTTCCGTTTTCCCTATCGGATACGATGGTCTGGCATTCATTGTCAACAAGAATAACAGTGATACTTGCATCACAGTGAATGACATCAAGCGTGTCCTTACCGGAAAGGCGACCAAATGGAGTGATATTGTTCCTGGATCAAAGAGAGGTGATATCGAGGTCATCTTCGACAACACCCGCTCTGCAACCACCAACTTCGTGGTAGATTCCGTTCTCCACGGCGAAAAGATGGGTGCGAAGATTATGGCTGCCAAAACAAGCAAGCAGGTCATCGACTTCGTAGACCAGAATCCAGGTTCTATCGGTGTTATCGGATCAAATTGGTTGAACGACCGACGCGATTCCACCAACACAACCTTTAAGAAGAATATTCATGTAATGCAGGTATCCATCAAGGAGAAAGCTACCCCAATGAACAGCTGGAAACCTTACCAGGCATACCTGTTGGATGGAAGATATCCATTCGTAAGAACTATATACGCTATCGTGGTTGACCCTCATAAGGCTTTGCCTTGGAGCTTTGCCAACTACATTTCCAATCCTAAGGGACAGCTTATCCTCTTCAAGACAGGCTTACTTCCTTACAGAGGTGATATTACGATTAAGACAGTTAATGTTAAACGTTAAAAGTTTAGATAGAAAGTAGAATTATGAAAGCAGTTAAATATTTAGTAGCAGGTTTGCTCGTCATGGGTTTGGCGGCTCCTGCAATGGCTCAGGACGTTAACTACAAGGATGCTCTGAAGCCAATAGAAGCAACTTTGAAGGCTGGTAACGTAGATGCCAAGGCTTTTGCCAAGGTTCTCAAGGAGTATCAGAAAGAGTACAAGAAGGATCCTAAGGCACTCGTTGCTTTGGGTAATGCCCTCGTCATCAACAAGGACTACACCAATGCCCTGGCTGTAGCTGATGCTGTCATCGCTAAGTACAAGACCTGTGGTGATGCTTATATCCTCAAGGGCGATATCTACGCTATGCAGGACAATGGTGGTGAGGCTGCCTCTTGGTATAAGAATTGTATGACTATGGATCCTAAGAATCCTCAGGGTTATATCAGCTACGCAAACGTTTACCGCAAGATTGACCCACAGGCTTCTGCAGAGGCTTTGAACAAGTTGAGAGCGGTAGATCCTAACTACCCTATCGAGGCAGAAACTGGTCACAACTACTACTCTATCGGTAGCTACGACAAGGCTTACGAGAACTTCTCTAAGGCTAATCTGAATACAATGGAAGAGTACATCTTCTACGAGTACTGCTTCACTACATACGTATTGAACAAGAAGGATGAAACTCTCAACCTTTGCAAGAAGGGTATACAGAAGTATCCTAAGGATACAGCTTTCTTGATTCTGGCTATGCGTGCATCTGTTGATACACAGAATTTTACTGAGGCTCTCCAGTATGCTAACAGCATTATGGCTAACAACGATATCAAGAAGAACTCTAGTATCTACTCTTACTATGGTCTGGCACTCGCTGGCAACAAGCAGTTCGACCAGGCTTTGGAGCAGTACAACAAGGCCTTGGAGGTAAACAAGGAAGACTTCAAGCCATATCAGTACATCTCTGAGGCATACAAGGGTATGGGCAACGAGGATAAGGCTATCGAATTTGCACAGGCATATATGGATAAGAACCCTAACGTATCACCATCAGACTATGTAAAGATGGCTGAGATCTACAATGCAAAGGCTCAGAAGGGTGGCGATCAGAAGGAGGCTAACGTTGATAAGGCTATCAACGTATATAACAGCTTCGCTGAGAAGTATCCACAGCTGAAGGCATACGCTCACCTTCAGGCTGCCAACATCGCATTCCAGAACGAGTTGGACGACAAGGCTCTTGCTAACTATGAATTGGTTATCAAGGAACTTGAGAGCAAGCAGTATGATGAGGATGAGAAGGGCTACCTGATGCAGGCTTACAAGAACGCCGGTTACATCTACTGGGGTTCTAAGAAGGACCTGACAACAGCTCAGCCATACTTCGAGAAGCTGATCAAGCTTGATCCAAACAACTCTCTCGCCAAGAAGGCTTTAGGTCTTGACGAGGAGAAGCAGGCACAGTAAAATTACGAAATAAGAACATAATTAAAGGGGTGATAGCTATGTGATATGGCTTTCACCCCTTTTTTTGTGATATGAATCAGACCATAAACGAAAAGAGCGATTCCAAAGGAACCGCTCTCAATGTTTTATTGTAACTAAAAGTATCTTTCCATAATAAATTATGGAAGACTGATTGCCTCATTAGGACAAACATCAGCACAAGTACCGCACTCTGTGCAGAGATCTGGGTTGATTGAATACTTCTCGCCCTCAGAGATTGCTCCTGATGGACACTCGTCAATACATGTACCGCAAGCGATACAATCGTCACCAATTACGTATGCCATAATTATAAATATTTAAAATGTTAATAATGTTTCTGTATCTATGCTAATCTAGAGATAGGTTATTACCTACTTTTGATGGTGCAAAGATAACAATTATTTTCGATATACCTATAAATAGGTATGACTTTTTTCTTGATTTTACTCAATTTATACTTTATCGAAATAAATTAGTACAATAAGAAGCCAACCTTGCCGTTTATTAATAGTAACGAAGAACAATAGCAAATATGAAGAGAATCATACTGATGGCTCTAATAGCCTTCTATACAGGTATCAATGGCATGGCACAGCTTAGGACGGTAGAGAATCGCCCTTATACCGATCTGCGCCCATTCCATTTCGGTGTACTCATCGGAACACATGCACAAGATATGGAATTCCAGAATACCGGAATCACCCAATACATCGATGCCAACGGTATCGAGCAGCCTTCTCATGTCACAGTAGATCAAGACCGTTGGGATATGGGATTCACCGTTGGCGTACTAGGAGAATTCCGTCTCAACAGAAGCTTCCAGTTCCGCATAGCCCCTGCCATGTACTTCGGTACTCGCCACCTCACCTTTTATAACCTCTTGGAGAAAGATGGTGCCGGAAATGCCATCGTGCAGCATCAGGAGATGAAGACTGCCTATATTTCTTCCGCTATGGACCTGATTTTCGCAGCCGAGCGGTTCAATAATCACCGACCGTACGTGATGGCGGGCATCAATCCGATGATGAACTTCAACAGCAGCAAGTCAGACTACATCAAGCTCAAGAAATCGGAAATATTTCTCGAACTGGGCGTAGGCTGCGATTTCTACATGCCATTTTTCAAGCTCCGTCCGGAACTCAAGTTTATGTATGGATTGACAGATTCCTTCGACAAGAAACATCCCGAGCACATCAAAAACAAGAATGAGCTCCCTTATGCCTTGGCAGCTAAAGGAGCTCATAGTAAGATAATTGCATTGACATTCTATTTCGAGTAGCCTACTCTACCACTTCCCAAGAGAAGACACAACCATTCTTCATACCAGCATCAGCGCCCTGGAAATCAGCAGAATAAGGACTGCCGTCGGTAGGATGCTTGCCCACATACCGCTGGGTCTTCAGCGATAGAAGCATACAGCGGTTGTAAAGCATATCCTGCCATACAAACTCCTCAGCATGAGAGGCATCAGAAGTAAGACGCACATCGCCCGACAAGCCAGCACCTGCGATATATACATATCGTCCATCTGCAGTTTTCAGTGCAATCTTGCCCTGTCCACGGTCTTCGATGATGAATTTCACTCCATTGCTCATCTCCTTTTTATTCCTGGAGCTGTGCATCAGTCCATGACCGGTAGCATTCATCAGGTTACCATCAGCAAGATTAAAAAGTCGGATGGTCTTTCCGATAGGCAGATTAGCAGTTCTGTCAGCCATCGGTTCCTCCACCTTGAAGTCATCAAAATCAGCCACGCCGCCATTCACTCCCGTCTTGTTAAAGGCATACAGCGCTACACGCACACCCTGGAAGGTCTTCAACTGATAAGGAGAAAGCATCTGCTCTCCGATATTCTCCCAAGTCTTTCCATCAAGAGAGTAGGAATATTGCAGCAGACTCTTATCATAATCACCCCAAAGGCGCAACCATACCACCTTGTTCTTGGCAATCGGCTTCAGCACCTCCTTGTTGGTATTCTGGTCGTAGCATCTCAGGCTTAATCCCTTTTCCGTCTTCATCACGCCCAATGAAGCGTATGGCGTATTCATAGCACCGAGTCCAGCCTCATCCCCCATCTTCAGTCGGGATACATCCAGCTTGACAGATGTATAAGATACAGGACCGATGGCACGTTGCGTCAACGAATTCTTTGCCCAGAGCAGCTGCTTGGCAGGCATAGAATGCAAACGGAGCCATCCTTTTCGCTCCTTGTTCAGCGACCACATCTTGTCGTTCGGATTATGATTCCACTGCCAAACCGGCTTGAAAGTCTTTCCCGAGAAATCATCACATCTATCGTATGGAGCCTGTGGTGTCTTCACCGCATCATTCGGTTTGAACCAGGTTCGAGGCGAGCGACCCAGATTCTTCTCCAATCCGAAGTAAGGCCAGCCATCCACCCATGTGACAGGCGAAAGGCATACCGTTCTACCCACGGCATTGAAATCCTGCATCGAAACGCCCCACCATTTGCCATCAGGAGCCTGTACGATACCGCCTTGGTGAATGGTAGCACACCCTAGGTTCACGCCATTCGGTCTGTTGTTATTAAATTGATATCCATCTTCAGGAAGCGGCCTACCGATACCCATGTTACCTACGCTCCATCCAGCAGCATAACCATACGATTCGCGTTCGCTAATCACACAGGTTTCGTAAGGTCCCCAGATATTCTTGCTTCGGGCACACTGCATGCGCCCCATCGGTGAATAATCGGCAGAGAGGATATAGTACATACCATTGATTTTATACACATGATGTCCCTCACCCATCGCATTGCCTTCCGGAATCACCACCTTGCTGCTGCCCTCTACCGGACCACTCAAATCGGGCTTCAACTCCGTAACGGTCACGTTGCCATACTTGTGCACGGCATAAATCTTGCCATCATCATCGAAGAGTACAGAGAGGTCGTAGATATCGCCATTAATCTTGTGATGCGTCCAAGGACCCTTGGCACTGTCCGAGATATACACCTGCAATCCATGCCCGTTGATATTGGAGAAGATATAGAACTTGCCGTTATGATATCGGATGGCAGGCGCCCAGATACCCTGTCCGTAAGCCTCCTTGCCATTGCGGAGATTGAAATCATCAGAATCATCAAAGCGGTCGAAACAATAGGAAGAGAACTCCCAATTTACGAGATCCTTGGAATGGAGCACTACCAATCCCGGAACACTGTGCATCGTGGTACCCGCCAGATAGTAATCCTCCCCCACTCTGATAATATCAGGGTCAGAAAACTCATCATAAAACAAAGGGTTTGTAAAGGTACCATTACCATTATCAGCCGACCAAGACTTCCCTTTCAAAGTCTGTGTCAGAACATTCTTGGCTGCAGATTTTTTCTGCGCCGCTGCTCCCAAAGAACCGCTCAAAAAAGCGATGCAACAGGTTGCAAATAATAATTTCTTCATTCTCATTTATAGGTTTAAAAGATTATTATAAAAAATATTGCCACAAAAGTACAAATAATTATCCAACCAGAGGTGGACAAAATGATACTTTTATGGCAACAAATGTGATTTTATGACATTATTTAATCAGATAAGTCTTTCCTGGTTCTGTTTCCAAGTCATATTCATATACGTCAGGAATAGGGACCTTCACTCCTTCTGCTATCCGATGCTGTTCCATTACAGGCTTCACTTCTGCAGATGCAAAAAGGATATTGGGACATTTTCCTTCTGCCTTCTTCAGACTCTTCGCCTTCAGCGGAACGTAGGAGCGGAGACGCAGCACGCCTCCGATGGTGGAGCGAATCTTCGCCTTCATCAGTCTGCCATTCTTCCAGTCCATATCCACCACAAAGCCGCCACGGGCACGAAGTCCCTTTACGCTTCCTTCTTTCCAGGCATCAGGCAAGGCAGGCAAGAGATGCACGGCTCCATCATGACTCTGCAGGAGCATCTCTGCGATGCCGGCTGTTACTCCGAAGTTGCCGTCTATCTGGAAAGGCGGATGGGCATCGAAGAGATTCGGATAGGTTCTGCCCTCAGGATACTCCTTTGCCTGCGCATCAGATGGCAACAGGCGAAGCATATTGCTGATGATTCTGAAAGCATGATTGCCATCGAGCATACGTGCCCAGAAGTTCGTCTTCCAACCCAGACTCCAGCCCGTAGCCTGGTCGCCACGATGCTTCAGAGTGGTGGCAGCGGCATGGAACAGTTCCGGATGAGAGAAAGGAGAAATCTGATTGGATGGATACAATCCATAGAGATGCGAGATATGGCGATGCTCATTCTTCGGATCATCCGCATCCACAAGCCACTCCTGCAACTGTCCGTACTTTCCTATCTGCATCGGCGGAATCTGAGAAATCAGCTGCTGCATCGCCTTGCGCTCAGGCTCATCAACCCCCAATATTTCAGAAGCCTTCACGGCACTGGTCAGGGCATCGAAGGCTATCTGGTTATCCATTGTACATCCCGCCGTTACGGCAGTTCTCTTACCCATAGGTCCCTGTTCCGGACTCACCGACGGCACGGTTACCTTCCATTCGGTGCCCGGCAACTTCTGCATATAGTCGAGATAGAACTCAGCAGCACCTTTTATTACCGGATACCACTGCTTGAGGAAAGCCTTGTCGCCCGTATAGAGATAATGCTGCCAGAGATGGGTGGTGAGCCAGGCTCCGCCATTCGGAAACATGCCCCACTGCGCACCGTCCACCGGACCTGCTATGCGCCAGATATCAGTGTTATGATGTGCCATCCAGCCACGACAGCCATACATTTCCCTAGCCGTCTGTGCTCCCGTTACGCTCAAATCCTTGATGAGCGAATACAGAGGCTCCGTGGTGTTACCGAGATTCGTTACCTCGGCAGGCCAGTAGTTCATCTCCGTATTGATGTTGATGGTATATTTACTGTCCCAAGGTGCATTTTTGCTGTCGTTCCAAACGCCCTGCAAGTTTGCTGCCTGTCCACCAGGCTGGGAAGAGGAGATGAGCAGATAGCGACCATAGTTATACATCAGTGCCACCATCGCCATATCCTTGCTGCCCGCAAATTTCTCCAGGCGCCGGTTGGTAGGCAACGAAGCATTGATATCGGTTGGCAAAATCAGAGAAGAAGTAGCGAACTGCTTCTGGTAAGCCTCCACATGGCGTTTCTCCAACTGTGCATAGCTCATCAGTTTCACCTTATTTATATAGTCGGCATTGCGTTGGGCGGCATTGCCCGACACATCATGATAGTTCACAAAATTGGTGGCAGCACTCACGATGATGGTTGCCTCGGTGCCATCCGTCCTTACATCTGCCACACATTCGGCAGTGAGAGCCGCCTTGATGCCTTCCTGGTCTTGTCCCTTCACCTTCAGCATAACCCCTGAAGGCGTTTTCTGAGTCTGATGTTCAAAAGGCGAATCCAGGGTAACATCGATATTCAGGGCACCCTTTCTACTCGCCTTGATGTGGCAAACGATGACGCCATCAGCCAGCGAAGCAAAGGTAGTACGGGTATATCTTACGCCATCCATCACGAAAGAAGTCGTGGCAATCGCCCTCTTCAAATCCAGGTTGCGCACAAACTGCTCAGCCTTTCCCTGGTTCTTCATTCTGATATGCAGATTTGCCATCGGCAGGAAGCGCATGCCATGAGGACCTGGGATGAAGGTCTGGTTGATGAGAGCCGCTGCCTCCTCTTCCCTGCCATTGAAGATGAGTTCCCTCACCTTTGGCAGATTCTCCAGGGATTTCTTGCTATTGTTGTTATGAGGACCGCCACTCCAGAAAGTCTCCTCATTCAACTGGATATTCTCATCCGTGGTTCCGCCATACACCATACCTCCCAGATGTGAGTTTCCGATAGGCAGAGCCTCCAGCCACTGCTGGGCTGGGGCGTTATACCAAAGCAGAGTACTATTATCAGAACTGCTAGCCTTAGCCATCATCTTTACCGGAAGAAGGAACGCCAAAGCCATAGTTCCCACTATTATTCTATTTCTCACTACTATTCTGTTTTTGATACTCAAAACTATCCACATCCACATATCCGCCAGCAGCCTTAGTGGCATAATTGTAGATGGCGATACGGGTACCCATGAAGAAGCGGCGATAATCAAACTGCATCTTGAAATCCTTGATGGCAGGAATCCAGGTCTTGCCGTCTATACTATACAATAAGGTGGCGAGATCCTGATGAAGACGGAAATCGCAACTCATCTTCAGATAGATGATGCTTGATTTCGTTGCCTTATCCTGCTTCAGATTCAAAGGCTGGCGATACACCTCCTCACGCTTCACATCGGTCACAGCCTTTTCCTTTTCAGTCAAAGCTACACTCTCCTTGGTACCCACCACAAAAAGTTTCTTGCCTTCCTTTACAATAGAGAGCAAAGCCGCATCACCCTGGAAAGCTGACAGACCAGCCACATCGCCATCTTTCATCTTGCTCACATCCATCTTGACGATTCCCTCGCAGGTTGGTCCTTCGGTACGGGTACTGATGG
>ERZ1023674.351-NODE-351-length-11018-cov-54.282587_pt1 | contig 11018 bp, 6 predicted proteins | sample MGYA00380343_ERZ1023674 | MGnify/ENA primary metagenome ERZ1023674 (study PRJEB33179, sample SAMN07448985) | human gut metagenome | biome: Human-gut; feature: Human associated habitat; material: Faeces | host: Homo sapiens | place: India: Bhopal | collected...
GTCATCGACCACGAATATTGCGTGAAGGCTTTCACCAAATTCTATCAGTTGTAATAAAAAACAAAGAGGGTGTGTCTGTATTTATGACACACCCTCTTTGATTTTATATATTAACCTTTTCCTTTTATCGTTCCTAATTCTTTCACATTCTTCTCAAATTCATTTCTTTCACCAATAGCTCCATTACGCAGTTTTGCCCGATAATTATATATCGTATTAACTGCATAATGCAAGAATTCTGCTATCTTCGTACTGTCATCAATACCCAGTCTTATCAAGGCGAATACCCTCACCATTGCCGGTAACTTTGTTGCATCGGTAAGATGGATTTGTGCCTCCGGCTTCAGAAGACTATTGAGGTCTTCCACGAAATCAGGGAACAGATGCAGGAAGACCTTATCGAAATTTGTATAGAGTTCTCCCAACTCGTGTTCCTTCAGTTCACTGCTTCTCGTCATTGAATAAAGTTCCTGATATTCACGGTTCTTTACCATCTTATTGACATGGAGACGCAACTTATCCAGTTTGTCTATATAATGAGAACATGCTCCCAGGAACTGGCCTATATATTCTTCCTTCACACCATTTGACTCATTCAGTTTATCATTCGAAGTCTTCAACATTTCGTTGGTAGCAGAAAGTTTCTTATTCAGTTCCTCCAATTGTTCATTCGTTTTCTTCAGTTCATTTCTCGCTATGGTAACATATTTCTTCTGCTTATTGACATAGAAAGCCAGAACACCTAAAGAAAGAACCAGAAGGCTGACACAGATGATGGCAAAGACAAGACGCTGGTTTGCCTTCTTGAGCTCTGCCTGATAATCATGATCGATGGTTACAAGCACAGGCGAAATCTGCCAATTACGTATACGGGTACCGCAACTCTTATTGGCATTCCAGGAGAAGTTGATGTAGTTATAGGAACGCTCAACATCTCCCTCCTGACTCAGAATATCGGCGAGCATCCAGAGCGAAGCCTGATCATTGATAGCACACTTCACATCACAAATGGCAGATTTTAGCAACCAATATTTCTTCATTTTTTCGTTTTTCAGAGAACGGTAAATCAGATAGCGATAGTAGGCTACGATGCCGTATTCATGACTCCCCTCCTTACATAAATTCAACCGTTCATCATTCACCTTCAGTGCTTCATCCCATTTATTCTGACTGGTAAGCATCACCTCTTTACGCATGAGATAATCTTCGCTATGATGTGGAAGGATAGCAAACAAAGTATCCCGATATGCATTCTGACGACTAAAGAATTTCTGACTTAAATCAGTATCTACATGAATATTAGAAAAGCCCAACTCACCATAGACATGGTAATAGGCGATGAAATAATCTTTCCGGTTCGATTCATCCAATGTCTTTTTATCTATATGATTGAGCACCTCCAAAGCCTCAGCAAAAGCTCCGGCTGTAGAATACTGTAAAGCTAACTGACTTTTCAATCCAGCAACTTCAGCCGGCAATCCTTCCTTCTGAGCCAATACAATGGCTTTCTGAATATAAGCCACAGCAGAATCGCTCTGGTAGGACTTATATTCAGAATAAATCTTGCGATAAGTATTGATGAGCAATTTCGGATTGTTCTCCTGATGAATCAATTCCTTCAACTGAGCGATGCTACTTTCTTTCAGTTTGGTATAGTGCTGGGATTGCTCTATAGCCCGATCAAGTTGGGCATACAGTTCACTGATGCTTTCCTTTTGAGCAAAGCATGATGTAAGTGTAGCGAAACACCAGATATACAATAGAGATAATAATCTTTCTATCATTAGCTGATAATATTTTGTTGTATAGGTATCATTAGATCCAGCCCTTACTGCTGTATAGGACATTCAAGAGACAAAGGTATAGTTTTTTGGGTATATTTCCAAATTTTCTAGCATTTTTTTGATATTCTTTTTTACTTTTGTTGTTCTTACATCCTTGCACCTCCCCAAAAAAGGCTGCCCCAAAAAGTTTGGAGCAGCCTTAAACAAAGCTTTATACCCTAAATTATTTAAACTAAAACCTAAAAAGCTTATGAATATAAACTTACAACTTATTTCTTTTCTACTTTGAGAACAGCCTTGTCTACACCGGCAGTCAAGTCAACTGTAAGAACGTATGTCTCGCCATCCTTCAGTTCTACTCCATCTTTCAGATAAACATTGCCGTTGTCGTGACCGTTACCGTCACCGATGCCGAATACCTCGCTCTCAGTTGAGATGAGATGGCTGTTATCCTTACCCTTGAACTCAATACCCCAGTTTGCCTGACCGAAGAACTTGAAGTTTACGTCAGTAGCTCTGAGCTGCTTACCAATGGTGAGTGTAACCTGATATACCTTATCCTTGATTGGAGTGAGGCAGACGTCAGAGTCAACACCTGTCCACCAGCCATGATTTACAGCGTCCCAAGTTGGCTTGTTGACACCTTCATTACCGATGATCCAGAGTGCACCAGTACCATCGCCATTCAGTGACATAGGCTCACTTCCATTCATTGTCCAGATACGGAATGACTTATGGGTGAAGTCTGCCAAAATAGTATATCTGCCGGTAATAGCCTTGAAAGTATAGCTTCCATCCTCTTCTTTCTGGAACCAGTCGCTGTCATAATACCAGTCATCTGGCAGATTATTGCCGTTGACAGTAAGGTTACAGGTAGCACCTTGCTTGATATCACCCACCCAAGTCTTGCCTGCATCAGAATCGGCAAAATCGAGGACAGTAACCGGCAACACATCGGTAGGACCAGCCGTATAGTTCTTGGCATCGAAAGTGACAACTACATCGCTCATATTCCCAGAAGTGAAGTTGAAGTTGCCTGTTTCTCCCAAACTGATATCCTTACCTGTGCTGGAACCGAAGACAAACTTTCCATCCTTCGTTGCAAAATATCCCTTGAAGGTCTTCTTGCTGCTAGGAAGAACAGCCTGATAAACAAAGTCGCTTTTCTCTGTCATGTCATATTTAACACCATCAGCACTCACAAACTGCAGATTGTTGAAGTGAGGGCGCTTGATATCAAACGACAAGGTCTCTGTATTCGATTTGGTTGATACATTCTGCAGAGTAAGTTGAATATCCACCTTTCCATCAGGAACATTCTGTGCATAAGGCACTTTCAGTTTGACAGTATATTCACCAGCCTCCTTGGTACGGATGGTAGTTTCATCTACACTCTGCCCACTAAACAGGAGGTTTGCTTTCAAGGTAGAGAGAGCCACGCCTCCCTCATCCTTGCAGTTTACTTTCACCTCCACTTCATCGCCCATCCATACAGCTGCAGCAGGAGCCGTATAGCTCATCACAGGATTACCGGCAGGAGTAGGCGCACTGTAATCATCATCGCCGCAAGATGCCATCAGTGGCAGGGCGAGCAACGCCATGATATAATATCTGATATGTTTCATAATGATTGTATCTTTAATGAATCATTTACTATAGTTTATGGATTACTTATTCCACTTGCAAGAAATCACACCATTAGCAGGAACATTGCAGGTAAAATTATGAGTTCCATCACTGAGGTTGATTGACTTAGCCTCATCTCCCTCGTTGATAATGACAGCAGCATAACTACCATCAGGATTAACAAACTCAGCATGTGTAATCTTGCTGTCATTAACGGTGCGGGACGTATTACCAATGCGAACCGCACCAGGAGCAACTACACTAGACATGTGGTTGATGATGTAATAATGAGAATTGTAGCTCAACTGGTTGTAACCATTCTGATTGATATCAATAGCACCATAGCAGGTCTGGCATCCACCATCCAGATTAGGTCCCATCTTATTGTCAAGCATCAGATTCCATACAAGCACAGCCTTGCAATTCTGGTTTACCGTAGCGAGCGCCACATTCTTCATATCCGCCATCAGTCGTTTACTCAAGTCACGTCCGTTATTCCAGGTTCCGATACTGGTTTCCGAGAATATCAGTTCCTTGTCAGGACGCTGGTTGTGGATATCAGTCAACTCGCTGTTGTTGCCGCCATAATCATGATAAGCAGCACCTACAACCAGCTCTGAACCCTCAAAGTTATCACCGATAGCATTGTAGAGTTTCACAGGATAATCTTCCTGATCGGCAATATTGCCATAGTTGTAGTTGTGATCGAAGACATAAATCTTGGTCTGCAGATTATTCTTCTTAAACTGTGCTGCCAACTCCTTCACGAAAGGAGCCTCTTCCTGCCAAGGCATATAGAGTGAAGCACAGTTTGCTTTGTTCAATGGCTCATTCTGAGGACTCACAGCATAGATATTGATGCCTTTCTCCTTCATCACATTAATAAACTTCACGAAGTACTTGGCATAAGCCTCGCGATAATCCGGATTGAGATGACCATCTGTCCATGAATCCTTAGGATTCTTGGTATTAAGGTCTGTCACCTTCATCCATTTTGGACAAGTCCAAGGAGCTGCGATAATCTTCAGATTTGGGTTGATGGCAAGAATCTCCTTCAATACCGGAATCACATAATCGTTCTCATCGCTATAGAGCGCAAAGTTGCTGATAGGGTCAGATTCGCTGCCCTTCGTGTCGCAATAGGTATACTCGGTACTAGAAAAGTCGTTGCATCCCAAAGAGATACGGGCATAACTTACGCCATAACCCTCTGTGGTAGAGTAAATACGCTTCAAGAGAGCCTGACGCGCCTCTGGAGTCATCTGCATCAGATTATAGCAAGATGAATAAGTAATGGCATAACCGAATCCATCAATCGTCTGATACTTCTTATTTAAATCGAGTTCGATGGTGGTTGGTGCCATAGATACTCCATTATACAACTTTACCTCACCCTGTGCCAATGAATAGACTCCATCGGCTGTGGTAATGAAAGTTTTGGCTGTTCCTTGTGCCGGTACCGGATTTGGTGCCTCACTAGGAGTATCAAAGTCTACAGGATCTGAGAATGAGTTACTGCTGCTGCAAGCTGTCACAGAGAAAGCCGTTGCGCAGACCAGCATCATCAGTTTACTGCTATAGTATTTCATATTCGTTTCTTCTATTATTTGTTAATAACGGTTTGAGTTGAAAGCTATCCAGATTAGCTTAGTAACCTGGATTCTGCTCTAGATTGGTATTCTGGTCAAGAGCGGTCTGTGGAATTGGCAACAGGTATGAATTGCTGTCAAACTGTCTTACCTGTCTGATGCGTCCGCTGTCACGGTTGTCTATTCCGTTGAGATATTGCTCCACCTTGTTGTTGCGGCAGAGGTCGAACCAGCGTTCTCCCTCAAAGGCAAGTTCCAGACGGCGCTCATGGAGAACAGCCTCTATCATAGATTCCTTGCTGCCAGTCTTGTCGGATGTCAGTTCCTTCAGTTTGGCACGCTTGCGAATCTGGTTCACGAGTTTCGCACTCTCGGCAAGATTGCCCTTATAGGCTTCTGCCTCAGCCTTCATCAGGATAATATCAGCTAGGCGAAGCCAGTAAATATTACTGTATGAAGAGCGTAACTTATACATGAACGGATAGTTGGAAGCCGGATAATAGTTGCTCCAGGTACAGGCATAATATACGATAGCCTGATTCTTACGGACCTCATCACCCTCCTTGTCAAAGTCATTGATGATGTCTCGTGAAGGAGTAATCCACTTTGCCCAGGTAAAGTAATAATCCCAGTTGTCTAACTGACGGCCGTACATCCAGGTTTCCCAGTTTCCGCTACCGGTTGTCCAATGCACCTCCAGAATACCTTCTTTGGTATTGCGTTTCATGCAGTCTTTCGCAGTCTCATCATAGCCCCAAAGAGTTTCATAACTGTCTTCCAGCTCTACACCGGTTGTATTTATCACCTTGTCGGCATAAGCGATTACCTTGTCATAATCCTGCACTTCCTTTTCGGCATAAACCTTGGCAAGCATAGCCTGAGCTACGGTCTTGGTCATCTTGGTGCGGTCGGAATTGTCATTATCCGGTGCATACTGCTCAGCATCCGTCAAGTCGGCAATAATCTGTTCATAACATTCCTTCGGCGTCTTGCGAGGAGGATAATAGGTAGGATATACCTCATTGATATTCTCGGATGTAATGGTCTTGGCGATGGTCGTGATGACAGGGAAAGAACCCCACAGACGAGCCATTCGGAACATCATCAGGGCACGGAAGATTTCGCCCTGTGCCTTATAGGAATGATATTCAGCTTCTGATATCTGACCGTTCTCCTTCAATTGCTCAACACCATTGATCAGCACATTTGCCTGGGCGATATCCTCCAGATAGCGGTTCCAGTCACGGCTCAATACCGAGTTGCTGGCATCGATAGAGTTGGTTTCATAAGGTACCACCTCTGCACCGGTAGTTCCGGCATAAGCATTGTCGCTATGTGAATCGCCTATCAGAAGATAGTCGAGATGGGTATGCTCCTGACGGTTGCGGAACAACTCATAGAGCGATTTGAGCTGTGCATCAGCAGCAGCCTTGTCCTTCAATACGGCTGTTGAGGTCTCTGTCTGACCGCCCTGTGTTATTTCTGATGGCTCTGATAATGGCTCGTAGTCGAGAGAGCAACTTGCCAAAGAGAACATTGCGATGCCACCGAGCGCCAATGTCTTGATTGTATGATATGTTTTCATTGTTGTCGATGTTTAGAATTCTACTTTTACACCTAATACTACACTCTTATTGAGTGGATATGTACCCCAGTCGATGCCCTGCACACTACCACTGTTGCCATACTGGTTAACCTCCGGATCCATACCTGAATAGTCGGTCAGGGTAAGCAGGTTGGTTGCTGATACGTATGGCTGCAGACGGGTCAGACCGAAGCGTGAAATCAGTTTGCGAGGCACATCGTAAGAGAGAGAAATATCCTTTACACGGAGATAACTGCCATCTTCTACGAAGTAGGTTGAGTTGCGGATATCCCACTTAGCCTTTGGCACATCGGTAATCTGACCAGGAACTCTCCAGCGAGCAAGCACCTTGGTACTCTGGTTCTTACCATCATACATTCCTTCGGTTTCCATACGTGAAACGTTGTAGATATCGTTGCCATAGCTTCCCTGGATAAGAATACTGAGATTCAAGCCTTTATAAGAGAAGGTATTGGTCAAACCGAAGGTGAAGTCTGGGTTCGGATCACCGATATAAGTACGGTCACTGGCTGATACCAGACCATCACCGGTCACGTCCTTATACTTCATATCACCAGTCTCCGGATCCACACCTTCTGCTACATATCCCCAGAAACTGCCCAATGGCATACCTGGCGTATTGCGAACCACCTGTTCGTTGACGAAATCGGTAGTCGTGGCTTCATAATATACCTGAGTCAGAGACAGGCTCTCCAACTTATTCTTGTTGAATGAGATGTTGAAATCTGTATTCCACTTCAAGGCGCCTGTCAGATTCTGTGAAGAGATGGCAAACTCCCAGCCTTTGTTGATCATCGAACCGCCATTATAGGTCAGGTTACTTGCAGCAGCACTACCTGCCGGCAAGGTAATGTTCATCAACATATCCTTGGTCTTTTTATAATAGTAATCGGCATAGAAGGTGAGGCGGTTGCCCAGTACGGTCAAGTCGAGACCGATGTTGGTCTGGGTTGTTGTTTCCCAAGTCAGCTCAGGGTTACTCAGGTTGCCCTGTGAGAAAGTAGGAGTAGAATTGGCATCATTTCCCTCGCCAAACCACTGCACACGATTGATATTGTATCTTGCCAGATAGCTGTAATCGCCCAATCCGCTCTGGTTACCGGTCTGTCCCCAGCCTCCACGAATCTTCAAGTCGTCAATCCACTTGATATCTTTCATGAATTTCTCATTGCTTACGCGCCAGGCACCAGAGAATGATGGGAAGTAGCCCCAACGGTGATGTGGTGCCAACTTGGAAGAACCATCAGCACGCATATTGGCGGTTACCATATAGGTATCATTCCAGTTGTACTGCAAACGGGCGAATGTTGAGAGAATAGCCCAATCAGAAGCTGACGAACCGGTTCCTGTCCAGGAAATCTTGTTGGCTGCATTCAAGGTTGGGAACAGATCGTTGGCATAGTTGCTACCATTGATATAGTTCTGGCTCCACTTGCTCTGTGTCCAGGAACTACCAGCCATCGCATCCAGACTGTGCTTTCCGAATGCCTTCTTATAGTTTAATACATTGTCCCATACGATAACGCTGCTGATGTTTCTACCATCATATCCTGTACCGAATTCCTGACGGCCGATGGTAGTAGATATCGGGTCAAGGAAGTTGGTGGTTGTTCCTTGTGTACGGTCGAACGAGAGAGATGTGTTATAAGTCAGTTCAGGCATAAAGGTGACAGTAGCCTTTCCGGTTGCCAGCAATCGGTTGTAAGCCGACTTATTATTCTGAGTACGGGCGATATTCTCTGCTGGCGAGGTAATGTTCACGCCATAGAAGTTGTTGTAGAACTGGCTAGGATTCTCCGGGTTCCATACCGGTGCATAGGTTGGCGTATTGACGATAGCGGTTACTACGCCGCCTCGGTTAGAACCGGCACCCGAGATGATACCTGTACCCTTGTTGGTATAATCAGAATAAGTTACACTGGCATTGAGTCGCAACCACTTACGTATATCGTTCTCTACAGATGCTCGGAAGTTGTAACGCTGATAGCTTGACTTCTTGATAACACCATTTTCGCCTGTATAGCCACCCGAGATAAAGTATCTCAGTTTATCGGTACCATTGGTGATAGAGAGCTGGTAGTCCTGTACATTACCCGTACGGAACACCTCGTCTTTCCAGTCGGTCTGGTCTTTCAAGCCTTCAGGCAGTTTCACCAGTCCTATCTCATCCATCAGTTCCTTATACTGAGCCGCATTGAGAGATTCCTGGTTGTCACGTACAGTATTAAATGCATAATGTGCATTCAGAGATACCTTGGCTACGCCAGCCTTACCCTGCTTTGTACCTATAATAATGACACCATTGGCTGCACGGGATCCATAGATTGCAGCAGAAGAGGCATCCTTCAATACCTGGATATTATCAATATCATCAGCTGCCAGGAAGTCGATATTGGTCATTGGCACTCCATCTACTACATAGAGCGGATCATTGCTACCATTTAAAGAGGTGGTACCACGCACACGTATGGTTGGTGAAGCACCTGGCTGACCGTTGGCTTGCGAAATCTGCAAACCGGCTGCCTTTCCCTGCATACCTGCTGCGACAGATACGATAGGACGGGTATCAAGGTCTTTGGCTGACACACTGGATACGGCAGTAGTTACATCCTTACGCTTGACAGAGCCATAACCGATAGCCACCACTTCGTTGAGCATATTAGACTCCTCTTCGAGCATAATCTGTACGCCGTTAGAAGCTTTCACTTCCTTATTCTTATAACCTATATAAGAAATTTTGAGTCTGGCTCCTGGCTGTACTTCGATGGTGAAGTGACCATCCAGGTCTGTAGCGACACCATTTTTGGTACCATTCTCCAGAACCGAAGCTCCGATAACGGGTTCATTGGTATTGTCGATTACAGTACCCGTAATCTTCACCTTCTGTCCCCAAGCTGTCGCCGAGACCATTAGGACGAGTGCTGAGGCTGCTAGTCCTCGCAACATCGCATTACTTTTTGATTTTCTCATAATAGTTATTCTCATTTTATGTTTAAAATTGTTTTCTGATAGTCGGGAACCCATCCATGATTGGTTTCCGATTGCAAAAGTATATAAAATGTCTGATATTTGTTGGTTGATTAAATAATTAAGTGGTGAAAATGACCACCTATTTTCACCACTACATCTGATTATCAGGACTTTACATTTTTCATAGTTCTAAATATAAGTGGTAGATTTATAATGGTAAAAGGTACAATTATAGAAGAAAAAAATGGTTTTATTTAAATGTATCTTCGCTTGAGGCATCCGCGCTTGAGGCATCCGCGCTTGAGGTATCCTCGCTTGAGGCGGATTGCAAATCCGCAGGAACGCCTAGCGGAATTGCGTATCTCCCTAACGCCTAGCGGAATTGCGATTCTTATTACGCCTAACGGATGCGCTGCGAAACGGGAACAGCTGACTAGTGAAACTAGAACAGCAGACTAGCGAAACTTGAACAGCAGACTAGCGATAGGCAGAACAGTGGGCTGTCTGAGCCAAACAGCGAATGAAAACCGGTTTGACAGGTTTTTAAATAACCGAAATATCACACCGGTTCCGGCTGATATCAGAAAAGAAGACGAAAAATTGATTTTACTCTTCACTCTTCACCCAATCGCTGGGAATGCCTTTATATAAAGGGGATTCGAAAGGTGAAGAGTGGGTGAAGAGAGGTGAAGAGTTACAAAAAACTCTTCACCCTCCGCAACGCCTTTATATAAAGGGGATTCGAGCTATCGGGTGAAGAGTGAAGAGTTTTGGGCTATTCCAGTGCCTCATATCCTTTGTTCTGAACCAACTTGCCATTGAAGGCAAGGCTTCGCTGAGGTATCGGGAAGACGATGGAACAGGACGTAAGAGCGGACTGAACAGAACGGCGAAGATGCGAGGACTTGAGGAACTTGCCGAAACGGATAAGGTCCTGACGGTGACAGGTTTCACCCGCCAGCATAACCTGACGGTCTTTCAGAATATTGGCAAGCGAAGACTTGCGCGCAGGCAAACCGGCATGCGCACGAACCATATTATACTCTGCCCTGCCATCCCCATCGTTGCGCTCCATCGCCTCAGCCTTCATCAGCAAAACATCGGTATAGCGGAAACGGAAAAGAGGTTTGGCTGGTCGGGAATGCTGAACAGAATCAGCCTCATCCATCACCAGCGCATCCTTCGGCATCAGATAACGCACCGAACTGTTGAAGATTTCATCCTCCTCTAAACTGCAGCCTTCATCAGCCAGTCTGTTGCAATAGAAGATGCAGGTTTCCCAAGCATTCAATATCCTGCTGCGGTTCTCACTCGCCTTGCCGCCCGTAATGAGCGAGGCGCCATCGGCAGTACGCACCATAAATTCCAGGTCCCTACCCTTCGGACGCTTCCTGTAACCCTGCGCCCAATCGTTGTACATATAGATTTCAGCATTCAGCGCCA
>ERZ1023674.357-NODE-357-length-10827-cov-52.437616_pt1 | contig 10827 bp, 7 predicted proteins | sample MGYA00380343_ERZ1023674 | MGnify/ENA primary metagenome ERZ1023674 (study PRJEB33179, sample SAMN07448985) | human gut metagenome | biome: Human-gut; feature: Human associated habitat; material: Faeces | host: Homo sapiens | place: India: Bhopal | collected...
GAGCTAAGCGCCCTTACTTTTCGTAAGCGGTTGCAAAGGTACTACAAATATTTGATTCCACCAAACTTTTTCCTACTTTTTTTTCATTTTCGTTGAAAAAACATGAAAAAAGGCATTTTCCACGAGGGAAAATGCCTTTTATATAGACTCTTTTGGCCATTTTAGCCAAAACTTACTGTTCTACTGAATCTGCTGGAGCATCTCCAGAATCTGCAGGAGCTACGTCGGTAGCATGCTCTGTCTCCTTCTCTCCAGCCTGCTTTTTCTCCAAAAGTCCTCTCAAACGCTCGGTTTCTGCATTGGCATCTTCCAAAGCAGCATTCAGGGCATCCAGTTCTGACTGGTGAAGCGTATCAACAATATCCATATCTGGAGCCTTTCTCCAACGGGAAGAGCCCAGATTGTAGGTAATACCTAGTTCGAAATAGTAATTCTTGCATCGGCGGGTCCAAGACTGGTCGGCACTTCCTGCACAATTATCAATGTTATGATCGAAGGTATTCAGACCAGCCTCAGCAAAAAGCTGAACCTTTTCTGCCACCTTCCATGCCGAATGAAGACCCAGACTGTAATTCATGGCATAGTTGTCGTGAGTCATCGAGCGGCCCACACCGGCACCGGCAAACGCCATCATGTTCCAGACGCGCTCTTCCTTATAACCCTTGAAAAGGTTGGTCAGGTTGAACATCACCTGCTCATTGGCTACCCAATACTTATTGCCATTGCCCTCGTTGGTATCCTCGTTCCAGTCGGCATCCACCTTCTTTCCCCAGAATCCCTGAATCTTGGTACGAAGACCGATACCTGGCGTAAACCACTTACCGAAAGCCAGGGAGATGCCCGGATTGCTGCGGAACTTCTTGAAAGGACTCTTCGACAGATCGTGTCCTCTCTCTTCGGCAGAATACCATGCATTCCAGTCCAAACCAGCCTGCACGAACCAATTACTGAAAAAAGAATTGGTGGCAATACTATATTTTTCTTCAGGAACTACGTCCTGAGCAAAACTTCCCATAGAAACACTAGCCAAAGCCAGCAAAGCTAATATCTTTTTCATACCTATCTATTTTTAACTTTCAGTTTAACTACACCTTATTATATATAACAATCTTCGATATTATATATAGCATTCCTTGATGATGGAAGCAACTACCCCAGAAGATGCTCTATCTCCTGCTGCTGAAGGATGCAGAGCACCGACTTGCCATCAGGAGTATAGTTCACATTCTCGCAGGCGAAAAGTCCATTGACCAATCCTTCCATCTCCTCATTGCTCAACACCTGTCCGTGCGGTATCGCTGCATGACGGGCAAGCGAAAGAGCCAGGGCATGGTTGATTTCATCCATGGCAGAGACTCCTTTCTCCACAGCACTGGATACCATATCCTGTACCAGTCTTACCGGATTCATACCTTCCAGACCGGCAGGTACGGAGTTGACGGCATAGCTGCCACCTCCCAGATCTTCCAATTCAAATCCCATCCCGTTCATTTCCGGCAAGATCTTTTCGAAGATTACCTTCTCCGACATCGGGAACTGCACTACTTCCGGGAAGAGAACCTTCTGGGAATGGAAGGTGCGCTCGGCAAGCTGCTTGAGATACTGTTCGAACAGGATACGCACATGGGCACGATGCTGGTCGATGATCATCAATCCCGATTTCACGGCGGTCATGATATACTTGCCTTTATACTGATAATGGGATGGCGACTTCTCTGCAATGATACTGCTGGCCGTAGTACCTGCAGCAGTAGCCTGCTCGGGCTCATCAAAGAGTTCCATCGTATGCTGCTGTTCATCCTGGTCTTTCAACCCCTCGTAAAGCTGTTCCCAGTTCTGGTCTATCTCCGGTTTGGTACTGGAAGGTCCAGGGAAACTGGCTCCAACAGGCTTCGCCGTAGTAGTAGGACGAGTTTTGAAAGGATTATATCCCGGATTGACGCTGATCTTCGGAGCCGATGCCGAAGGAATCTCTTCCGGATTGAACATCGGGATTTCCGGCTTATCCTCGGTATCGAAGTCGATGGTAGGTACATCGTTAAACATACCGATGCTCTCCTTCACGGCAGCCGAGAGAATCTGCCAGATAGCCTGCTCATTCTCAAACTTGATTTCAGTCTTGGTAGGATGGATGTTCACGTCGATGTCCTTAGGATCCACCTCGAAATAGAGGAAGTAAGGCACCTGCTCTCCTACTGGAATCAGGCGGTCGTAAGCCGCCATCACCGCCTTGTTGAAATAAGGATGCTTCATGTATCTGCCGTTCACAAAGAAGAACTGATGCACTCCCTTCTTGCGGGCAGCCTCCGGTTTGCCGGCAAATCCGGAAACCTTGCACATGGTTGTCTCTACATTGACGGGCAAGAGATCATGATTGAACTTCTTGCCAAACACATCCAGGATACGCTGGCGCAGATTGGCAGCACGAAGATTGAACACTTCTGTGCCATTGCTGTGCAGAGTAAACGAAATCTGCGGATTCACCAAGGCAATGCGCTCAAAAGCGGTAAGGATGTTATTGAGCTCGGTAGAATTCGATTTCAGGAATTTACGGCGGGCAGGAACATTGTAGAAGATATTGCTCACAGAAAAGTTGGTTCCCACAGGACAGGCACAAGGTTCCTGACGCTCATACCGGGAACCCGATATGGCTACGAGGGTACCTATCTCGTCAGATTCCTGACGGGTCTTGAGTTCCACCTGTGCCACGGCAGCAATAGATGCCAAAGCCTCTCCTCGGAATCCCATCGTACGGAGGGCAAAGAGATCGTCTGCCTTACGGATCTTAGAGGTGGAATGGCGCTCAAAGGCAAGGCGGGCATCCGTCTCCGACATTCCCTTGCCATCATCAATGACCTGGATGTTGGTGCGACCCGCATCCACCACGACCACCTGAATATTCCTGGCGCCGGCATCAACAGCATTCTCCACCAGCTCCTTGATGACAGAAGCTGGTCGCTGTATCACTTCTCCTGCTGCTATCTGATTGGCAACAGAATCTGGTAAAAGTTGGATGACATCACTCATCGTCGTTTCTTTTTTTATTTACGTTTGTTTTTCTTGGTAACTTTTGGCGCTACCTTTGAGATTTTTCTGGAAGCTGCACGAACAGTTTTCTTAGGAGCTGTCTTGGATGCACTCTTGGATGCCTCCTTGTCTGTTTTCCCAGATGCAGTCTCAGCTTCAGCCTTCTCCTTATCCTCCTTGAGAGGTTCCTTCTTCAGGGATTGCAAAGGTGCCTCATGTCGCTTGATGGATTTCAACTCCGTGCCACTCGACTTGCCACGCCATACAAAAATATCATTCTTATCCGTTGGTCGGAGGTCCTCAAACCACGCAAAGTTAGGTAACTTATACTTGGCTGGCGGAACCTGTGTAATCGGATACATAGTACTGGTGAACTTATTGGTCCAGATCTTATCCAACTTTCTGGCTGCTCCCAGATACATACGCATGGTATCGGTCTCCAGATAGTTGAGTCCCACCAGGGAACTGTCCTTGTCGTTGGTCATATAATAGACCGTCTGCACATTGCCGATTGCTTCCGTCATCTTCATTTCTCCTTTTTCGAAATAGGATTTCATTTCAGAAGAAGTAATCTGATTATAATGTACGCTGTCCGGCATCTGCTCGATAGAGAGAGCCTGACCGATGACATGGGCAAAGCGGATGGTGGAGTCTGCCATATAAGCTCTGATTTCCTCACCGAGCATCTGTCGGTTGGCATTCCAGATAACAGGATCCTTATACATCGTCATACAGGAATCCTTGGAATTGAAGACCAGGGAATCGCAGATAGCCTGCATATCGTTGCGGAAAGCACGGACATGCGGATAGGCATGCACCTTGCGATATACCGAATCGGTATTGATATGATAGGTATAGATGCGCATGGTATCTGAATGCATCCACAACGTATCTTTTTGAGAATAGTCGATGGCTACAGGTCGCTTGGTAGCGAATCCCATTCCCGTCTTCTCATTATAACGGAGATAGTTGCAGGTAAGAGAATTCTTGTTCTTCTTATCCACATACACCACATTGCCATAACCCGTGCTCTCGCCATTCTTCACATAGTAGAGACTGTCACCGGTAATCGACTTATCCTTATCCACCAAGGTAGAACGGCCGAAGAGCTTAGCCTTATCGGTCTTGGTATCATAATAACCATCTGCCGTATGCACCACGCTGGAACCGGAAACAATCTTGGAAGGTCCCACCATGTGGGCGGTAGAGGTTGGAACGTCATAATACAAGGTATCGGTGGTAACCACATCCTTACCACTGCGCAACTTCACATTGAAGACGAACTTTGCCTCTCGGGTCTCGGTATGGTATTCTCCCCAGTCGGAAACCAGTCGGTCCTTACCGTCGATGAGCGTACCTCCGTCAAAGAAGTTCGCCATGTTATACAGGCGGTCAAAATCCAGACTGTCCGTCTTCAGGGTCTGTCTGCGATGGTGCAGTACCACATTTCTGCGGGCATGCATCATCTGCATCATACCATCATATTCAGCCCTCTCGCAGGTAAGCGACAAGGTATCACCCTGACGGTAATGCACATGACCGAAAGCCTTCACAGAGTTGGTACCCTGATAGAAATAGGCACTATCGCAGGTGAGATGACCTCCCTGGTGCATAAACGAAACCTTGCCCTTTACAATCTGGGCATCAGGGTTTCTGCCAAACATATCGTAGCGCAGCTCATCGGCGTGAAGAAGATAGACTCTCTCACCCTCCGGGCGCTTCTTGTGTTTCTTTCTAGGTGCCTGCATAGCCTGCACCAGACAAAACCCAAATAGGCATAGAATCAATATGAAAAAGATTCTATGCCCGTTCTTGTTAATATTATGTTGCTTGTTATTGATCATTTAACCCAACCTTGATATTCAAAATTGCAATTCTTGTAGCGATCGTTCATACGAACGTAGGTCTTCTTAATCTTGTCAACCACCCAGTCATGCAAAGTTTTTTCTCTTTCCTTGGCAAGGACGACATCCTTCATTACCTGGAAATCTTCAGTAATGGTAGCTCTATGACCCTCTACCCTGCTCACCAACTTGATCAGGGCGCAGGTAGTCTTGCCCTTGGTATTGACCATGGTAAAAGGTGCAGAAATCTGACCTACCTTCATGGTATCTACCACACGTGCCACCTCTGTAGGAAGATCCTTCATCTGGAACTTAGAGGTACGGTTGTCTGCCTGGGCTGTATTTGCCATCAATCCCTTGTTGTTGCGGGTATCCTTATCATCAGATAATGCCTCTACGGCTGCCTCGAAGGTAAACTTCTTGGCACGGATATCATTACCGATGGAATCCAGACGACCGATTGACTTGTCGATAGCCTCCTGTGAAACCTTTGGCTTGAGCAGGATATGACGGCACTTGATCTTGTCACCTCGCTTATCAATCAACTGGATGATGTGATAACCGAACTCAGACTCCACAATCTTGGAAATCTTCTTTGGGTCGGTCAGGTTGAATGCTACATTGGCAAATGCAGGATCCAACATACCACGTCCGATATAATCCATCTCACCACCCATTCGGGCTGAACCCGGGTCTTCACTGTACATACGAGCCAAAGTAGCGAAAGTTGTCTCACCCTTGTTCACGCGGTCGGTGAAGTCACGCAACTGGTTCTTCACACGGCTGATTTCTTCCATCGGAATACGAGGCTGCATGGTCAGGATCTCTACCTCCACCTCTGTAGGAACGAATGGAATACTATCCGTAGGCAAGTTGTTGAAATACTTACGTACCTGCGCAGGAGAAACCTTGATATCCTTTACCAGTTCCTGCTTCATCTTCTGGATGAGCTGGCGGTTCTTGAAATCATCATGCATCTGCTGGCGCATCTGGGTGATGCTCTGCTTACGGTATTCCTCCAGCTTCTCACGGGATCCAATCATGGAAACCCAATAGTTGATCTGGTCGTCGATGCCCTGCATGACTTCCGACTCAGACACCTCGATACTGTCAATGGCAGCCTGATGCAGGAAAAGCTTCTGCACGGCAATCTGCTCAGGAATAGAACAGTCTGGATCGCCGACGAACTTGATGCCATCTGCCTCCGACTGCAAGCGGGTAACCTCGACGTCAGACTTGAGGATAGCCTCATCTCCAACTACCCAGATCACCTCGTCAACAATACTTCCCGGGTCGATTGACTGCGAGTCGTTCACCGCTTCCAGCTTTGCCGAATCACTGTCGGCAACCGAAGCATGGCGACTCATGCCCATACGTGAGGCGCTTGCGCTCATGCCCATGATAAGGAGCAATGCGATAAACGCCAGACTCATTTTATATCCAGTCTTCATAGATCTGTATTCTGCTTGAATTTTATGTTTAATGTTTGTTTACCGTGGCTAATACCTCATGGTACACCACAAACTGATATTTCTTTCTTAATGTTGCCACCCATTCCTTCTCCAGCTGGTCCTGATAGTCGGCTATCACCCAGGCTTTCACATCTGTGTATTCCTTAGGTCCCTTCTTGAGAATCTTTCCGAATGTAGCATCGTAAGGATATCCTTTAACCTTCTCTACCTTGGCGCTTGTCTTGAACACCAGTGAATCCACTACAGGATGATCTCCCTTTTTGAAGATTCCTTCCTCCACCTGGACACGCACCACCGAATCGGCATTAAACTTCCTTCGAAGCAACTCTGCCCATTGGCTGAAAGGCTTACCCTTTACGCATTTCTTGACCGCTGCCACATCGGCAGCATCCTTTGTATGGTAAGCAATACCCTTGAAGCGGGGATGCTCCCATCTGTATTTCTTCTTGTTCTTGGCAAAATAAGCAGCTTGTGCCTGTTCATCATTCGCCACTTTCTCCCATACCATCCGGTTGCTGATTTCATAGAGCAGCAATCCGTCGTGATACTCCTGCACAAGATATTTCAGATTCTTGTCGTGAGCCGACAATTCTGAAGTTTTCTGATCCAAGACGGTTTCACGGTCACTTCCCGCAGGCAACGTCCTGGCAATGGAATCCAACTTTTCGTTGATGATTCTTTCTCTGATTCCCTTGGCATCGATGAAACGAAGGATATCGTTCTTCACCGAATCATAAGGATAGAAGTCCTGCTTTCCCATCAGCTTGATGATGTGATAGCCAAACTCCGAGAGGATTGGCTTGCTGATTTCTCCCACCTTGAGTGAGAACGCAGCATCCTCAAAAGTCTTCACCGTCTGCCCTCTTGATATCCAGGAGATGTCTCCACCCTTGACGGCAGAACCATGGTCATCAGAATACTTTCTGGCATATCCGGCGAAATCGCCCCCTTTGCATAGAGCCTGATAGATAGATTGAGCCTTCTGTCGCGCATTCTCCTGGTCTGCAGCAGAGGCTTTCTGTCCCAAACGGATCAATATGTGGGCAGGATGAACCATTCCGCCCGACTTACTGACACGTTGTTTCGCTTCTTCGTAAATTTTCTGCGCTTCCGCCTCCACATCTCCCGAACTGATCATCGCCGGACGTACCTGCTGGTCACGATACTGCAGGAACTCCTGTTTGAAAGAAGCCGTTGTATCGATATGGGCATCCAATGCCGCCAAAACCTTAAGTTTGTAATTAACAAATAGGTCAACATACTCATTGACTGTCTTCTTGTCAATCACGCCCTCGGAATTGTTTTTGTTATAAGAATATTCAAATTCCGAACGACTGACAGGCTGACCATTGATAGTCATGATAGTAGGGTCGTCGTTTTGAGCAAAAGCTATGCTCCCCGAAAGGAGCATAGCTGCAAAAAGCGCATAAAATCTCATATTACTTTTCAAATAATTATTCTGGGCGGCTGTAATTAGGAGCCTCACTGGTGATAGTGATATCATGTGGGTGGCTCTCCAATACACCGGCATTTGTAATGCGGGCAAACTTAGCGTTGTGCAAGTTCTCGATAGTAGCAGCACCACAGTAACCCATACCAGAACGCAAACCACCAATCAACTGGTAGATAACCTCCTGTACAGTTCCCTTGTAAGGAACACGACCTGCGATACCCTCTGGTACAAGCTTCTTGGCATCCTTGGTATCACCCTGGAAGTAACGGTCCTTAGAACCATTCTTCTGCTCCATAGCCTCCAAAGAACCCATACCACGATAGCTCTTAAACTTACGGCCATTGAAGATAATGGTATCACCAGGACTCTCCTCTGTACCAGCAACCAAAGAACCAATCATGACGCAGCTACCACCGGCAGCCAAAGCCTTCACAACATCACCTGAGTAACGAAGACCACCATCAGCAATCAAAGGCACACCTGTGCCCTTCAGAGCAAAATATACATCATAAACAGCACTCAACTGTGGAACACCCACACCGGCAACCACACGAGTAGTACAGATAGAACCAGGACCGATACCTACCTTAACGCCATCAGCACCATTCTCTACCAAATACTTGGCAGCCTCGCCAGTAGCCACATTACCTACTACAACATCTACCTGTGGGAAGGCAGCCTTAACTTGCTTGAGCTTCTCAACTACACCCTTAGAGTGACCATGAGCAGTATCGATAACGATAGCATCAGCACCTGCCTCAACCAAAGCCTTGGCACGATCCAATGTATCTACGGTAACACCCACACCGGCAGCCACACGAAGACGACCTTTGGCATCCTTGCAAGCCATAGGTTTATCCTTAGCCTTTGTGATATCCTTGTAAGTAATCAAACCTACCAGGTGATTCTCGTTGTCAACTACAGGGAGTTTCTCAATCTTATTCTCCTGCAAGATGGCAGCAGCAGCAATCAAGTCGGTCTGGATGTGAGTGGTAACCAAATTCTCGCTGGTCATTACCTCATCAATCTTCTTGTCCATGTGACGCTCAAAACGAAGATCACGATTGGTAACAATACCTACAAGATGATTTTCATCATCTACCACAGGAATACCACCGATATGATAATCGTGCATCATATCAAGAGCATCCTTCACTGTACTGCCACGACGGATGGTGACAGGGTCATAAATCATACCATTCTCAGCACGCTTCACAATAGCCACCTGACGAGCTTGCTCCTCGATGGTCATGTTCTTGTGGATGACACCAATACCACCTTCGCGGGCGATAGCAATCGCCATTGAAGCCTCGGTAACGGTGTCCATCGCTGCTGTAACGAATGGAACGTTCAACTCGATGTTACGAGAGAACTTGGTTTTCAACTCTACCTGTTTTGGTAGTACCTCTGAATACGCAGGGATAAGAAGGACGTCGTCGTAAGTGAGACCGTCCATTACAATTTTATCTGCAACAAATGATGACATATTGTAACCTTTAAAAATTTATTGCGTGCAAATTTAGCAATAATTTCTCAGATAGAGTTCGCTTTTCACGAAAATCTTACCTTATTAATGCTATTTAACGTGATTAGTTGGCTTGTTCGGACAAAAACTTGATTCTAATCAGTCGAATGTCCTCTTCTGTGTAGTCTTCATCCAACTCATCGAGTGCCGCATCCAAGTCGTCTGTTTCGCTCTCCATGAAGTAGTCATAGATGTCGTCGATCTTGTCGTCATCCATCCTGTCTTCAATGAAATAATCGATATTCAACTTGGTTCCGCTATACACGATTGCCTCAATTTCGTCCAAGAGATCAGCGAACTCCAAACCTTTGGCGCTGGCAAGATCTTCGAGGTCGATCTGTCGGTCAATGCTCTGGATGATATTCACCTTGAGCAATGACTTCTTGGCAACGGTCTTCACGCGCAACTCCTCTGGTCGCTCGATTTCATTTTCTACACAATAGTTCTGGATCAGCTTACAGAATTCCTTGCCATAACGCTTTGCCTTACCAGCTCCCACGCCCTGGATGTTCTGCAACTCCTGCAAGTCGTGCGGATACATGGTAGCCATCTGCTCCAGAGATACATCCTGGAAGATGACGTATGGTGGCAACTTGCGCTTTTTCGCCACACTCTTGCGCAGGTCTTTCAACATGGCAAAGAGAGTTGGATCCAGTGCTTCTCCGTTGTTACTGCCTTCGTGAGCACTCTCTACATAATCGTCCTTAAACTCTTTGTCGGCAACGATCATGAAAGATGTCGGGTTTTTCAGATAACGCTTGCCGGCGGCAGTCAACTTCAAGAGTCCGTAGTTCTCTACATCCTTCTTGAGATAACCGGCTATCAATGCCTGACGGATTACCGGATTCCATACCTTGGCATCCATATCCTCACCGGCGCCAAACTCTTCCAGGTTGTCGTGCTTGTGGGAAACGATGTCGTCGGTGGCACGGCCTTTCACGAAATCGATGATGTACTCCTGACGGAAGTTTTCCTTCACGGCAGCCACAGCCTCCAAAACCACAACCAGGGCATCCTTAGCCTCAAACTTCACTGAAGGATGCAGACAGTTGTCGCAATTGTGGCAGTTTTCCACATCATATTCTTCTCCGAAATAATGGAGCAGCATCTTGCGGCGGCAGACAGATGATTCAGCGTATGCGGCAGTCTCCTGCAGGAGCTGTCGGCCGATATCCTGTTCAGCCACAGGCTTGTTCTCCATGAATTTCTCCAGTTTTCTCAAATCCTTGCGTGCATAGAAAGCGATGCAGATACCTTCTCCTCCATCACGTCCGGCACGACCGGTCTCCTGATAGTAACCTTCCAGACTCTTTGGAATATCATAGTGGATGACAAATCTTACATCCGGCTTGTCAATACCCATACCGAAGGCGATAGTCGCCACGATGACATCAATGCGCTCCATCAGGAAGTCGTCCTGAGTCTGCGAACGGGTTGCGGAATCCAGACCTGCATGATAAGGTGCAGCCTTGATATCGTTTGCCTTGAGTACTTCAGCCAGTTCTT
>ERZ1023674.362-NODE-362-length-10742-cov-71.215121_pt1 | contig 10742 bp, 9 predicted proteins | sample MGYA00380343_ERZ1023674 | MGnify/ENA primary metagenome ERZ1023674 (study PRJEB33179, sample SAMN07448985) | human gut metagenome | biome: Human-gut; feature: Human associated habitat; material: Faeces | host: Homo sapiens | place: India: Bhopal | collected...
CGATGGGGCGCTGAAAATTAACAATCCGTTCTTCATTTTTTATTCTTCTTTTCTTATTTGCTGTTTGATAGGGGGCTTTGGGACTGGTTAGGGGGACAGGCGATGGAATCGCCTGGAACGGGGACGAGAGGGAGAGGGGGAGATGGGGACTGCCTCTTGTTTAAAGGGCATTCCGCTTTAGAGGGCATTCAGCACCTGCTCCTTGATCTGCTCCAGTTCGTCCTTCATCTTCACCACGATGTTCTGCATTTCAGCCTGGTTGCTCTTAGAGCCGGTGGTGTTGATTTCGCGTCCCATTTCCTGTGCGATGAAACCGAGTTTCTTTCCTACACCATGACCTTCCTCATTCATGGTCTCGCGGAAATACTTCAGGTGGTTGGCAAGGCGCTGCTTCTCCTCGCTGATGTCGAGCTTCTCGATGTAGTAGATGAGTTCCTGCTCCAGGCGGTTCTTGTCGTAATCCACATTCGGAATCTGCTGCAGACCGTTAACGATGTTCTGTCTGATCTTCTCCACGCGAGCCTTCTCGTATGGCTCGATGCTGGCAAGGAGAGTCTGGATGTTATCCACCTTCTCAGTAAATTTCTTCTGGAGAGCGGCTCCTTCCTGCTTGCGGAAGGCAACGAGATGGTTCACAGCCTCGCAAATTGCATTTTTTGCCACTTCCCACTCCTCATCGCTCAATTCTTCCACATCCGTCTTCGTTGTTACATCAGGAAGACGCAACAGAGTGCTGTACCAGTCGGTTGGCTCAGGAATGCCTGTTTCAGCCGAAATCTTCTTGATTTGCTGGTAATAATTCTGTACAAGCGCCGCATTGATAGGAGTGGCATCTGTGGTAGCATCCTTATCAATCCAGATGGCGAAGTCAACCTTGCCTCTTTCCAGATTTTTAGAGATATACTGACGGATTTCCATCTCCTTCTCTCTATAGAGCGGAGCAATACGAGTAGAGAGGTCAAGAGTCTTGCTATTTAATGACTTTATCTCTACATTAATCTTCTTTGTTTTAAAGGCCGCGGTAGCTTTTCCGAAGCCTGTCATTGACTGTATCATATAATCTTTCGCGTTAAATTTCTGCAAAAGTACAAAAAAAAGCGAGAAAATGAGTATATTTGCACCTTATTTAAGAATATATTTTTTAATTATGTCGTGTATATTGAATATTGAGACGAGTACGGACGTGTGCTCAGTGGCAATTAGTGATAGTGGACAGGTGATTTTCAACCAGGAAGATCACACAGGTCCTAACCATGCTGTTAAGTTGGGTGTGTTTGTGGATGAGGCTCTTGATTTCCTCGATTCTCATGGTCTTCCGCTGGAGGCTGTGGCGGTAAGTTGTGGTCCGGGTTCCTATACCGGATTGCGTATCGGTGTGAGTATGGCGAAGGGCATCTGTTATGGTCGTGGTGTGAAACTCATCGCTGTTCCAACACTCGAACTGATGGCTGTGCCTGTATTGCTTGGCGAACATCCTGAGGAGGAAGACGCCCTCATCGTACCTATGCTCGACGCCCGCCGCATGGAGGTATATGCCGAAGTGCTCGACCGCGCCCTGAAGGTGGTTCGCCCTATTCAGGCTGATGTTGTGGATGCTGATACCTACAAGGAATACCTGGACCAGCATCATGTATACTTCTTCGGAAATGGCGCTGCCAAGTGTATGGAGACCATCAACCATCCGAATGCTCACCTTGTAGAGGGCATTGAGCCTTTGGCAAAGAATATGGCTCCGCTGGCAGAGAAGCGTTTTGTAGAGGGCAAGTTCGAAGATGTGGCATATTTCGTGCCTTTCTATCTCAAGGATTTCGTGGCTAAGATGCCAAAGAAACTGCTCTAGAATTATTGATTATATAAAATATTGTTAGAATGAATATAGACGGATTAGACTATAATACCCAGAGAGCTAAGCTCATTCTGCCTGAGTATGGCCGTGAGATTCAGCAGATGGTAGATCATTGTCTGACGCTTGCCGACCGTGAAGAGCGCCAGCGTTGTGCAGAGACCATTATTGCTGTCATGGACCGTATGTTCCCTGAGAACAGAGGGGTAGAGGACCATGAGCAGAAACTCTGGGACCAGCTTGCCATCATGAGTAATTTCCAGCTCGACATCGATTTCCCTTATGATGTATCGGATGCTGTGAAGATAGCAACCAAGCCGGAGCCTTTGCCATATCCTATGCAGCACATCCCGGTGCGCCATTATGGAGCTATGCTCTTCGAAATTTTCGAAAAGCTGAAGACAATGGAACCAAGTGAGGAGCGCGATAAACTCGTGGAGCTGACTGCCAACCAGATGCATCGCGACCTGGTAACCTGGAGCCATGGCTCCAGTGATGTAGCCAAGGTTGCTTCCGATCTGGCACGTTTTACCGATGGCAACATCCAGCTCGATCTCGATACTTTCGTTTTCGAGAAGGTTGAGGCACAGCCTAAGAATGTAAATAATAAGAAGAAAAAGTAATCCACATTATTATATATAGTAGACAAGCTTATGGAGTCTTTCATCATAGAGGGCGGTCATCCGCTCAAAGGTACTATCACACCTCAGGGCGCCAAGAACGAGGCCCTGCAGGTTATCTGTACCACAATCCTTACCGACGAGCCTGTGCGCATCACCAACGTGCCGGACATCCTGGATGTGAACAACCTGATTAAGTTGCTCCAGGAGATAGGTGTCAAGGTAACCAAGCACAGTCGTCACGACTATACATTCCAAAGTGATGAGTTGAAACTCGATTATCTCGACAGTCTGGAGTTTGTGAAGAAATGTTCTTCTCTTCGTGGTAGTGTGCTCATGATAGGTCCGCTGCTCGGTAGATGTGGCAAGGCTACCATAGCTCAGCCGGGTGGCGATAAGATAGGTCGTCGCCGTCTGGATACTCACTTCCTGGGCTTCAAGTATCTGGGAGCCAACTTCGTTCACGATGATGAGCGTAATGTTTATCAGATACAGGCAAAGAAGCTGAAGGGCTGCTATATGTTGCTCGATGAGGCTTCGGTTACCGGTACCGCCAATATCATCATGGCATCTGTATTGGCAAAGGGCACTACCACCATTTATAATGCAGCTTGCGAACCATATATCCAGCAGCTCTGCCATCTGCTCAATGCGATGGGTGCTCAGATCAGCGGCATCGCCAGCAACCTGCTCACCATCGTGGGTGTTGATAAACTGCATGGTGCCGAGCATCGCATCTTGCCGGATATGATTGAGGTAGGTTCGTTCATCGGCATGGCGGCAATGTGTGGCGAAGGTGTGCGCATCAAGAATGTGTCTGTCAAGGATTTGGGTATTATTCCTGATGCATTCCGCCGCCTGGGAGTGAAGATAAAGATAGAGGATGATGACCTTGTGATTCCAGAGCAGAAGCATTATGTCATCGATTCGTTTATTGACGGCACCATCATGACGCTTGCCGATGCCCCTTGGCCAGGACTCACTCCAGACCTTCTCTCCGTGCTCCTTGTTGTGGCTACCCAGGCTCGCGGCAGCGTTCTCTTCCATCAGAAGATGTTCGAGAGCCGCCTCTTCTTCGTGGATAAACTGATTGATATGGGTGCGCAGATTATTCTCTGTGACCCTCACCGTGCAGTGGTGGTAGGTCATGATCATAAGATCAAACTGCGTGCTGGCAGAATGACCAGTCCTGATATCCGTGCCGGTATAGCCCTGCTGATTGCTGCCATGAGTGCCAACGGTACCAGCCGCATTGCCAATATCGCCCAGATAGACCGTGGTTACGAGGATATCGAGCATCGCCTTAATGCGCTGGGTGCCAAGATAACCCGTGTCAGTGATTAATCAATGTTAAATGTTAAATGTTGAATGTTGAATGATTAGACGCGATGAAGTATATAAGATAGGCAAGTTGGGAAAACCTCATGGCGTGAAGGGCGAGATAACTTTCGCCATTACAGATGATGTTTTCGACCGTGTAGATGCCGAGTACCTGGTACTCGACATTGATGGCATCCTCGTGCCTTTCTATTTAGAGGAATATCGGTTTAAGAACGATGAAAATGTGCTCGTGAAGTTTGAGGATATCGATACCCAAGAGCAGGCACGCAACTATACCGGTTGCGAGGTTTTCTTCCCACGTCATCTCTCTGACAGTGATGAAGAGAACATGAGCTGGGCAGAAATCATCGGTTTCCACCTGGTAGATGCTGTAAGCGGCAAGGTGGTAGGAACCATCGATCATGTAGACGATTCCACCCTCAATCTTCTTTTCGAGGTAACAACCGATGCAGGTGATGAAATCCTCATCCCTGCCAGCAACGACCTCATTGAAGAGGTGAGTGCTGAAAAGAAAGAAATCAGAATGGCAATTCCAGAGGGATTGCTTGAGTTATAAAGTGAAGAAATATGAAGAAACAACAGATATGTATTCTCGGTTCTACGGGAAGTATCGGTACACAGGCGCTTGATGTCATCGAGCAGCATAGTGACCTTTACGAGGTGTATTGCCTCACCGCCAACAACCGAGTGCAGGAACTTGCCGAGCAGGCTCGCAAGTTCCATCCGGCTGCTGTGGTCATAGCCAATGAGGCTCGCTACGAGGAGCTGAAGGATATGCTCAGTGATGAGCCTGATATCAAGGTTTATGCCGGTGCTCAGGCGCTTTGCGATATCGTACAGGCTGAGCCTATCGATATGGTACTGGCTTCCATGGTAGGCTTCTCGGGCCTGGAACCAACCATCCATGCCATCAAGGCGCGTAAGAAGATATGTCTTGCCAACAAGGAAACGCTGGTGGTAGCGGGTGAGCTGATTTGCAATCTTGCACAGGAATATCATGTGCCTATCCTCCCTGTTGACAGCGAGCATAGTGCCATCTTCCAGAGTCTGGTGGGTGAGGGTGACAACGAAGTAGAGAAGATTCTTCTGACCTGTTCGGGTGGTCCTTTCCGTAATTATACCCACGAGCAGTTGGAGAAGGTAACTGCTGCCGATGCCCTCAAGCATCCTACCTGGGATATGGGCGCCAAGATAACCATCGATTCGGCTTCGCTCATGAACAAGGGCTTCGAGGTGACAGAAGCTAAATGGCTCTTTGGGGTTCCGGCTGACAAGATTGAGGTGCTTATCCATCCGCAGAGTGTTGTGCATAGTGCCGTTCAGTTTGTTGATGGTGCTGTCAAGGCTCAGTTGGGTGTGCCAGATATGCGTCTGCCTATCCAGTATGCCTTCTCTTTCCCTCAGCGTCTGCATCTGAATGGCGATCGTCTCGACCTCTTCAAGACGCAGGATCTGCAGTTCTTCAAGCCTGACTATCAGAAGTTCAAGTGCCTGCAACTGGCTTTCGATGCCATCAGAAAGGGTGGTAATATGTCTTGTATCGTGAATGCTGCCAACGAGATAGTGAATGCCGGCTTCCGCAAAGGTGAGTGTGGCTTCCTTCAGATGGCTGATATCATCGAAGAGACGATGGCGAAGGCTACTTTCGATAGTAATCCCGACCTCGATGTCTATCTGCAGACCGATGCTGAGGCTCGCCGCATAGCTACAGATCTGATGCTCAAGTAAAATAGTTAATAGTTTATAGTTAATAGTTAAAATGAACGTAGGATATAGGGCTCATCATAAAGTTCAAAGTTCCAAGTTCAAAGTTCAAAGTAAATAAATGGAAGTATTTTTGATCAAAGCGTTGCAGCTGATGCTGTCGCTTTCCATCTTAGTGTTGCTCCATGAGGGCGGACACTTCTTCTTCTCCAAACTCTTTGGTGTAAGAGTGGAGAAGTTCTATCTGTTCTTCGACCCTTGGTTCCATCTCTTCGAGTTCAAGCCAAAGAATTCGGATACTACTTATGGTTTGGGATGGTTGCCGCTCGGAGGATATTGCAAGATTTCGGGTATGATAGATGAAAGTTTCGATACCGAACAGATGAAACAGCCGGAACAGCCATACGAGTTTCGCAGCAAACCGGCATGGCAGCGCCTGCTCATCATGATAGGTGGCGTGTTGGTTAACTTCGTGCTGGCTCTCTTCATCTATTCCATGATTCTGTTCCATTGGGGCGATAATTATGTTGCTACCCGCGATATGAGTTATGGTATGAAGTTCAATACCGAGGCAAAGGCATTGGGCTTCCAGGATAAGGATATTCTGGTAAGCACCGATCTGGGTGAGTTCAAAACCTTTGATGGCGATCTGTATCGTAATCTCTCTGAGGCTAAGCAGGTCAATATCATCCGTCAGGGCAAACCGGTGACGCTTAATCTGCCTGGCGATCTCGACATGCTCAGTATGATTAAGAGCAGTCCTCGCTTCGTAGATTTGTATGTGCCTCTGCAGATTGATAGTGTGATGAAGGATTCGCCTGCCAGCAAACTCGGTTTGGCAAAGGGGGATAAGATTCTTGCTATTAATAATAAAAAGGTAGTCTCTTTCAACGAATTTCAGATAGAATTGGGTAGAGTAGAGGATGTGCTTGCTTCGGCAGAGACGCCGCAAGACAGTGCCAGAGCACTTACAGCTCAGGTTACTTATCTCAAGGCTTCTGGCGATACCGTCAAGTCAAGTGTTCTCCTGCAGTCTACCGAAGAGGGTGTGAAGTTTGGTTTCTACAATCATCCTGTCATGCTCGATTATAAGATTACTCATGTCAACTATGGCTTCTTCGAGAGTTTCCCTGCCGGCATCAAATACGGCTGGAATGTCTTGGCCGGTTATGTGGGCGATATGAAGTATGTCTTCTCTAAGGAAGGCGCCAAGAGTCTGGGTGGTTTCGGTGCGCTGGGCAGTCTCTTCCCATCTGTATGGGATTGGCATGCATTCTGGCTTATGACAGCGTTCCTGAGTATCATTCTTGCCTTCATGAACATTCTTCCTATCCCTGCTCTTGATGGTGGACATGTGTTCTTCCTTCTCTATGAGATTATCACAGGTCGCAAACCGGGCGATAAGTTCATGGAGCGTGCTGAGTATATTGGTTTCGGCATACTGATTCTTCTGCTTGTTGTGGCCAATCTGAACGATGTATTGCGACTCTTCGGCATCTTGTAATGCCGGGGAATCGCGAAAATAAAGGTCTAAAAAAAGAGGGTGTGTCATAAATTAATGACACACCCTCTTTTTTTGAGTTTATTCTTTTATACGTATTATACGTATCTGATAATCTGTCCTACACTAACCTTCTTGTCTTTGCGGTAGCCGTTGAGTCTGCAGATCTGCTCTACAGTTACGCCACGCTTTTCAGCGATAGAACTAAGCGTTTCGCCTGGCTTCACCTTGTGGTAGAGCTTCTCGTGGCCAGCAGGCAGTTCGTAGTATCTTCCCACTTCGCCGCCGTTAACCTGCTCTCTGGTGTAACCACCGTTGCCAACCTTGCCGCGGGCAGCATTGGCATCAGCTGATTCGCTTTCGTAGGTATTACGGTTAAAGCTGTAGAAGTCGCCTGTAACGTCCTGGTTGCGGAAATCGAAGAAGAGTGCTGGGTTCAGAGCCACACCACAGAGACGGGTCTCAAAGTGGAGATGCGAACCGGTACTTCTACCCGTATTACCACCCAAGCCAATCACATCGCCGGCTCTTACCTCTTCGCCCTCAGTAACGAGCTGCTTAGAGAGGTGACCATAGATGGTCTCCAAACCATTGTTGTGACGAATCACGATGTACTTACCGTAACCACCACCTTCATATCTTACGATGCGAACTCTGCCTGAAAAGGCTGAGCGGATTGAGTCGCCAATATAAACCTTGATGTCCATACCTTTATGTTGGCGGCCAAAGCTAGCACGGTAACCGAAGTTACTTGTGACAACGCGACTAGGAGTTGGCATGCAGAAATGACGGAGATCGATGCGGAAGTGCTCAGGCAAGGTTGTAGCCCTGTGAGCGTACTTGTTAGAGAAATCCTCATACAGCTCGGCTGCAGGGTTCTCTCTGTCTTCAATCATTCGATAATGCGACACAGCGAGTGTGTCGAGCGATTTCATTCTGTGGTCTACAGGTGCCTGTCTTGCCAACAGATCTTGTCCGCAAACGGGAGAAGCTGTTAGCGCCAACAATGCAACGACCGAAATTTTCTTTATACTCTTTTTAAAACTCATACTACTTTTTCTATTTTCTTTTTTTAGGTTCGTGTCAACAGCGCAGAATCATACAAGAAATTCTGCAAAAACCACTAAGGCAAATGCCTTTATGTAGCGGTTTTGTTATATAGACGTTGCAAATATAACAAAAAAACTTCAAAAAACCAAAGTTGTTAAAGCCAAAAGGGCGATATTTAACGCCCTAGCCTTATTTTTAACTTACATTAGGAAAATAAGATGCAAGGAGTTGACTTTTAGTACGTTTCATGCTTTTGTAGCATTCTCAACAGAGCCACAGCAGGAGAATGCCCCATGAAAATATACTTTTTTACCTCCGGACTGGTGAATCGGAGGCATTCCTGATAAGCGCGGTAGAGATCGTTGAGATTGATGGTAAATTCCTTACCCGATGACTCTCTGATACCGATAATCATCTTTGCCGTTACATGCAGTTTGACATATCTGATGCCTGTTGCGCTTTCTATTTCCGTAATGTTTTCGAGAATGGCTCTCATTTCTTCCAGGGATATTTCTGGTCGCGGCTCCCTGATAGCCGGCTTTCTTCTTCTATCCATAATTATACTTTTTACTTTTGGGACAGGCGATGGAATCGCCTGGAACGGGGGGCTGCTTGATAGCTGAAGCCACCTTTTAGCCTTGCTTTCTGATAACAGGAACAGCTTTTGCTTGCTTTCTGATAGCAGGAACTGCTCTTGCTTGCTGCTTTAGCTGATGGCTGCCCAGTTGATATGGGTTTTCTTCAATTCCTTGAGGCGGTTCCAGAGCAGGGCGTTATGAGGAGCATTGCATTCGGGATCGTTGTCGATGATTTTCTGTGCTTCTGTGCGTGCCAGTTGTACCAGCTGACCGTCTCTGGCAATATTCGCTATCTTCAGGTCGAAAGCCATGCCGCTTTGCTGCGTTCCCTCCAGGTCGCCGGGACCACGGAGTTTCAAGTCGGCCTCGGCGATACGGAAACCGTCGTTCGTATCGCACATGATATCAATTCGTTTGCGGGTTTCTTCAGAAAGCTTATAGTTGGTTACCAGAATACAGTAGCTCTGGTCGCTGCCTCTTCCTACACGGCCTCGCAGCTGGTGCAACTGGGACAGACCGAAGCGCTGTGCATCTAGGATAACCATCACAGAAGCATTGGGCACATTTACACCAACTTCTATTACGGTGGTGGCAACGAGAATCTGTGTTTCGCCCTTTACAAACTGCTCCATCTCTACCTCCTTTTCGGCAGATTTCATCTTGCCATGAATCTTACTCAATTTGAATTCCGGGAATGCCTGTTTCAGCGTTTCGTAACCTTCTTCCAGGTTCTTCAGGTCGCTCTTCTCACTTTCTTTGATCAGCGGAAAGACGATATATACCTGTCTGCCGAGATTAATCTGGCGGCGGATGCTCTGATAGAGGCTGGTGAGTTGGGTATCAAACTTATGTAGCGTCTGTATCGGTTTTCTGCCCGGTGGCAGTTCATCAATCACGCTCACGTCCAGGTCACCATAAATGGTCATGGCGAGGGTGCGGGGGATAGGAGTGGCGGTCATCACGAGGATATGAGGCGGATTCTCGCTCTTGTTCCACAGCTTGGCTCTCTGTGCTACACCGAAGCGATGCTGCTCATCGATGACGGCTACGCCTAATCTTCTGAAAACCACAGGGGCTTCGAGGATGGCATGGGTGCCTACCAGAATCTGGATGTCGCCCGTAGCCAGGTCGGCAAGAATCTTTTCTCTCTTCTTTCCCTTTACGATGCCTGTGAGCAGTTCCACCCGGATGTCCATTCCCTGCAGGAAGTCACAGATGGTTTGTAGATGCTGCTCGGCAAGAATTTCGGTAGGTGCCATCATACATGCCTGATAACCATTGTCCAGCGCAATGAGCATGGTCATGAGTGCCACGAGCGTCTTACCTGAACCCACATCACCTTGCAGAAGACGGTTCATCTGTCTGCCGCTGCACATATCGGCTCTGATTTCATGCATCACCCGTTTCTGTGCTCCTGTCAGTTCGAAAGGCAGATGATGGGCATAGAACCCGTTGAAGATGTCAGCGATGCGGTTGAAGACATAGCCCCTGAACTTGCGGCGCTGGTCGGTGGCATACCTTATTATATTAAGCTGCACATAAAAGAGTTCCTCAAATTTAAGGCGTACCTGTGCTTTCTGCATCTCCTGATGGGAATGCGGATAATGAATCATGCGGATGGCTGCATCGCGCGAAACCAGATGCAGACGGTCTACGATATGGCTGGGCAGCGTTTCGGGAAGAGGAGGAAGGATGGTGACCAACTGCTTGGTCATCTTCTCTATGGAACGTGAGGTGTAGCCGCGTTTTCTCAGGTTCTCGGTAAGCGAGTAGTAGGGTTGCATGCCCATCTCTGAAATCTGGAGATTGGTGGCATCGTCCATATCGGGATGGGTAAACTGGAATCTGCCGTTGAAGACGGTTGGCTTTCCGAAAACGAGATATTCGGTTCCTACACGGTAAGTCTTCATGATGTATTGGGCACCGCGATACCAGATGAGGTCAGCCACACCGTAGCCGTCTGAGAAATGGGCTACCAGCAGCTTGTTGCGCTTGCCGGTATCTATCTCGTCGTAGCTGAGTATCTTGCCTTTGAGCTGTACAAAGGGCATGTCGGCATTGAGTTCGCTGATGTGGAAAACCTTGGAGCGGTCTACATATTTATA
>ERZ1023674.366-NODE-366-length-10660-cov-56.657331_pt1 | contig 10660 bp, 5 predicted proteins | sample MGYA00380343_ERZ1023674 | MGnify/ENA primary metagenome ERZ1023674 (study PRJEB33179, sample SAMN07448985) | human gut metagenome | biome: Human-gut; feature: Human associated habitat; material: Faeces | host: Homo sapiens | place: India: Bhopal | collected...
ACATGGATGGTTACTTGGGCGTTGGCAGCCAGCGTTGTGGCGAGCACAGCCGAAAGCAAAAACTGTCTTTTCTTATTCATTATCATTAATTGTTTATTTTCAGGTTTGTTTTTATTTTGTTGCTTGTTATTTGCTGGTAGCATGAAGCTGCAGCTTTTGGAAGTTACTTCCTGCTGCGATTCATACATAGTTGCAAAAGTACACAAAATATACGGAAAAGAGGTGGACAAAACGGAGAATATAGTGTAAAAGGTGGATTTTCTGCTGAAAATCCACCTTTTTATCTCTCTGCAGGTTGATTAGTACGCTAGTATCATAATTCGCTTTCCCTGGATATTTTATTCTTCGGATTACGCTGGGTTTACTTTTTTATTCGCCAAGCCAAATGTTTTCTTGTTTCCATTTAATATTAAAATGTTAATAATATGGATAAAGAACTGTATTTTGGCGTAGATGTCTCCAAGAAGACACTTGACCCCTTGTCAGGAGTATCCTGACAAAAAGAAGGGCTGGACTTTCTCACGAAAACCCAACCCTTCTTTTTAAAACAGCTGTTTTTATACTTTATTTATATATAAGTAAATGATGTTATTGTATTTATCACTTATCTTGTGTTTATTGCAGAACACGTACCAGGCGTAATGGCATCGCCTTGTAGCGGCCGGTGTTATTACCATTACTGCCACTCACGAAACGTACGTTGGAAAAACCCTTCTTATCGTTGTACACGTCGAAATAGTTATACCAGTAACCATATTCCGGACTTTTTCCACTGAATCCTTGTGTTCCAGAGACTAGTGTTTTGGTCCAAAAGACCACGTGCATTGGATATTTATGGCTTTCACCTTCCAGATATCCTCCGTATGGCAGATAGATGGTTTTCAACTCAGAGCTTGTTGTATTCATAAATGTACAATAGTACGATTCTCCAAGAGCAGTATGGCGTACCTCTGTTTTAAGCGTACCATTTGCAATCAAGTCTTCAAAAACCGATTTCTCTGGTATTTCAAAGCCTTTAGGAGATAGAGTAGAGGATAGATTCCACAGCTTCTTATCCTTATCCTTATCCTTATCATCTGCAATCTTGAAGTATCCACCGATGGCACCTTTGTTTTTTTGGAACTCATTGATGTCTGGTACATAAGGACTATTGTCGGTAGCACCCAGGTTACGGTCAAGCATGATGTAGGTTTTAGTTTGTCCCTGCACCTTCACTACACCATAATAGAACATACCTTTTACCTTTAGCTCGTCATCACCACCCTCTGCTAATTCATATTTGTTTGCCATATCCTCTGTTATCTCATGGAAGATACCAGTATGATAAACAGTGTAGGTGATGTTGATTCCATTTGCATTTGTTATCGTAAAGGTGCCTTTCCAAAGATTATAATTATTATCGCTATTATCATTCAACGTCACTTTCCAGTAGTCATCTCCGTCAGCTCTAACAGTGAAATGACCATCGTTATATGTCGGAACATTCTCTGGCAGTTTATCCCCTGTCTTTTTAGGAATCTTATAACTGTAGGCATTCTTTCCTACAGTAAAATGAAGACCATCATTTCTTTTTACGCCTTGCATTTGATCTGGTCTGATTCCTTTAACTTTATTATCTAACCAGTCAAAATAGTCCTCTTGATACTTAATGCCATTATTATACATGATAACTTTACGATTAGGGTCGTCTCTCATGAAATCGTAGCCCGCCTGAGTTATCTTCACATCAAGCTTGAGATCACCAGAAGATATCGTAACCGTTCCTGTTCTTGGGGTTTCATGAATGTTTGGATTCAGCGTAAACGTCAGAACATATTTCATGCCAGGTGATGACTTTCTTTCTGATTCCGGAAGTTTCGTTTCTGTTACATCTTTATCCTTGTCAAACGTAATCCAGCTATCTGCAGGAGGATTGATGCTTACTCCGTAGAGTTTGTCGTCAGCACTTGTTGCAGAAGAGAGCGTAGTAACCAAAGTTATGGTTGCTTTAATTGCTTCAGTTGCTTCAGCTGCTGTTGCTTTTACGGACAGGTCGTCACTAACACCAAGTTCATAATCCTTGCAGGCAATCATCTTGGTGATGGCAGGATTGTCATCAACGATTTCTGCTTCTATTCTGTTTTCCGGTTTAGCCTTGATGGCTTCGTCCAAAGTCTTAAAACCATAATCATTCACCTTGTTTACGGTGATGGTATAGTTATGGTTTCTCAAGAGGGCATACTGGTCCTTCTTGGTTGTTGCATCCTTGTAAAGCCCCACTTTATAGTAACCTTCTTTGTAACCTTCTTTACCCTTGTATTTAGCCTTGATGATAACGTTAGCTTCACCTGCAGAAGTTTCAGTTACCGCTACTTCACGGCTAGTTTCATTGCCAACATTAGTGTTGCTAAATTCTGTTGTTGCTGCTAAGTCTTCAGTAAGGACATTATAATCAGCAGGGGCAATAGCACTCTTGGCAGCGGTATTATTAATGATAAGACCAGCATCTTCTTCAGGAAAAACAGTCTTTACCGCATCAGCAACTTTCAAGGTAACCTTGGCATATTGTCTCAACAGACAGACTGTTGCTGTTCCATCCAAGAGGGTATTTAGAGATACGCTACCCCAACATACAGGGCTGCTTGTATCTATTGTTCTAGGTGTAGCTAACGCAATGTTTTGCAAATCTTTTGCTTCTGTCTCTTCGAGATCGCTTACGTTTGTTACCAGATGAACAGTAACTGTTCCAGATGGGATATTACTGATTTTTGCCTGATACGTTCCGTCTGTATTCTTGCTTTCAATGTTGACATTCGCCATACCTTTGTAAGTATTGCTTTCGCCATAAAACACAGCAGTAACTTTACTAATGCTTTCATCAGCGCCCGCTCTAGTATTAATTTTCTTTTCGGAGAAGTTGGGCAACTCAATGTTCAAGGTTACCCCCTCGGCAGGGATTTCATCCCCGCCGAGTCCGATAGTCTCCATTGCATCCTTGCAAGAAACAAGGCAAAGGAGCAATCCCATCCATATCATTAAATGCTTTATCTTCTTCATTTTTTTCCAATATTATTTATTCAGTTACGCCTCTTTAGGCTTACCTTGATACCATTTTCCATCTTTGTAATAGCCTGTATCGTCTTTGAAACTATTGCCATTGAAGAGTGTAATAGTAGGAGAATTATCGTTGTCTTCCGTTTTCAGGAGGATGTTTTTTTCGTGTTCCCCTTTTACTGCTTTCAAATTGATGGTTGTTTTATACCAATCTTTTCCCACCTTCTCGCATTTCCAGCTTTTTTTGGCTTTAGTATCCCAAATGGTAAACTGGTTTGTTCCTGATGCGATACCATATACCTTATACCATCCAAAAAGCGCAAACTGGGTATATACCTTGTACTCTATGTCTTCAATTTCAGGCATGTTATCATATACATGCCATATAGGATCGGATGTAGGGTCATATACGATCCATCCTTCACGATCTTCATAATCGAAGAGAGGAATACCCGGCTCTAGATGATGAGGACAACGGTGTAAACTATATCCTTGATCTAGATATGTATTATTACTGAACATAATCAATGTCTCACCTGGCTTAATAGTTTTTGGACCTTCTACATCTGCTCCATTTGTATATGATACATTCTTCGCATCTTTAGAGAAGTTTTTGTAATACCATCCGGTGTTAGTCATGTCGGCCACCATTTCTTCTCCAGGCCATCCATTTTTATCGGCCGGTCCTTTCGTAAAAATCCAACCTTTTCCTGTAACGGCATCTTCTGTTTCACCTATCTGGGTATATACATAGATGCGGTGGTTGTCTGGTTTGACACTTTTATCATTTACATCCTCATTCCATCCATCGCTCCAGTTGTTTGTTTCTACTCCTTCAGGTAAGATTCCCTGGAAATTATCGGAACCGTTACCTCCGTTATATTTACTTCGGTCATTAATCGCTCTGAAATAGATACGATAGTCACCGATAGGAGGACGCACAATTACACGAACAGTTTTATATTTGACATCCGTAGTATCATTTTGGGGTATTACCTTTAATTCATAAATGGTGGTCGTTATAGGATCACTTGTTGCAGTTACTGTGAAGACACCTGTGGCTTTGGCTGCATCCGATGAATTTAAACTCATTTCGATGGTGGATTTACCTTTTGTAAGTTTGGTCTCTTCCAACTTGATACCCCCAAGATTAGTATCCCATTCTATGCTTTTGCTATTCTGAGAATTTTTCTCATAATAGATGACCACTTTTTTTGTAACATCCAGATAAGGTGTAACATCATAATTTACATCTATATATTTCTTAATGTTACCAGCCTTGATCCATACTTTAGCAGTACCTGTATATACACCACTATAGGCAGAATAGTTAATATCCTTATTTATTTTGAGCTTAATCTGCTTTGTAACCATATCCAGTTCTGGTATAATCAGATCTTTACCATCAATCTTTGTCTCACAACCAATATTTTCTGGTGTAATGGTTGCGTTCGACTCATAGTTAATGAAATCGGTTGTCGTTGACGTAACACTAGCCTTCGTCTTGCTTACCCACAATGTAGTATGGTTGAAGTCGGCATCTATTGATAATGGCTCCCATGGCTTGATGCTTACATTGCAATTCAGCTCCATGTTGCCCAGCGACTTGATTCTGCCGGTAATCTCATAATAGGTACCACGAGGGAAGGTTGGCACTTCTGATGCGCTAGTTTCATCCTTCTTATGACCCAAATCGATGCGATAATCGTTGCTGGCAGAATTGGCTACCTTGCCATTGATGGTTAAGTAGCTGCGGTCGGCAGCAGACGAAATATAACGCTCTGGGAGATAATAGGTGCTCTGGAAGAGCCACTTTTTTGCAGCATCTATTGGGGCAGGTGTGGGATTTCCTTTACCTACAATATCATTCTTATTGTTTGCTTCTGCTTCTGAAGTATGGTCATCCCAGTCTGTATAATATACAGCTGGAGCATCAGAAGGCTGAGAATTATATAGATTACTTTGAATACCAGTCTTATATTCGCCATCTGCTAGAGATTCTTCTACGAATTTACCGCCCCAATAGAGATTGGTAAATGGAGAGAGCTTATTGGCTACGATGTTATCGATAAGAATAGACTTGCCACCGAAGTTGGCATTTACATCTGCCTGGGTTGGATCGAAAATGAGATTCAACTTCACCTTGACGCAGGTAAACTTCATATTGGCAATCACTTCTGTATATTTATTGCCTGCTGGAGTAATCTTGGTTTCTACAAGCTCACCAGTAGTAGCATCCTTCTCAGGCTCATAAATCATCGGAATATTCGTGCAGACAGGCATACCTGGCTTTGTTCCGACACCATAATTCAGTGTTACCTTTTTGAGATCATCCTCATTCTCAATAGGCTGATTACTCAATACATCACTCATATTGGCAACAACATAGATATGATACGTACCAGGAGTGATGGTGAGCTGATATTCTGCAGCTTTCTCATTCAGCATCATGCTTGCCAATGGCGCAGGAAGATTCTCTGCTATCAGCTTTCCCTCATTATTTACAGGAAAGGCGTAGAGGCGAAGATCATTGATCTGGCATTCATCTACCGTGGCATTATAGGTAGGAAGGCCGGAAGCATCGTCGGGATTGGTGCCGCGGCTGCTGAGCACGGTTGGTACCAGCACGTGCAGGTTGCTTGACGAGTTGGGGGTATATCCGTTACCCTCCAACTCGTCGTTACAACTAACTGCAAATAAACTAGTCAACAACCAAACTATGAAACCTATATAGATATGAAATCTTCTCATGATAACTTTACCTTTTACTTTTTCCATCTCGATGCTTCCATCTCGATGAATGATTTACGATTATAAGTCGACACGCTGTATGCGCTTGCTCCAGTCGAGGATGGAGATGCCGAGTTGCATATACTGCCACTGGTCGCCTTTGAGGAAGAAGTCGAGCTTGTAGTCGTATTCTCTATCCAGGAACTCCTGTGCCGAATAGTTCATGTTCTCGAAGGCTCCTCTGCCTTGGGCGAGACAATCGGCTAGGTTGATGCGGACCACCTCCTCGCCCGTCTTCTTGTTCCAGATGCTCAGTATCGCATTCTTGTCGTTCTCGGTTACGGGATGAAGTACGACTCTACTGAACATCAGGGCTGCGATGGCTGTTCGTTCTGTTACTTTGCCATCTTGATCCTTGAATTCGGTGGTCCATGTCTTGTATGGAGTGTATCTTAACTCCTCGTCGGGGAGGAGGGAATTGTCGTAGTTGATGTAGCCGTTGGCATCGGTTATCTGATAACTGAAGTCGTCGGCATTGATGTTGGTAGGCTCGTTGAGCTGGTGCAGTCGGACGGTGAGCTGCTTGGTATCTCTGACGAGGCTGATGGTATGTTTTGTTACCTGTAAGTCTTTTACTTCTACGAGATGGTCGCTGAGTCCCTGCCAGAGTGTGTCGAGTGGGAGAGATTGATTCTCTACGACAGCTGGATTATCCTCCGGGTCGTTGCCGTCAGGGCTTTGGGCATTCTGGCGATTCAGACTGGTGCGGTCGAGCCTTACGGTCAAATCCTTGATGTCGCTGCCTTCCTGGGGAATGGCGATTTGGAATTTGGCTCCTTTAAGCGTACGGGTTTCTTCGTATTTCTTCTGGAAGGCGAAGGTGGCGAAGCGATATTTGCCCGGTTCCAGATTCAGGCGCATGGTATAGTTATGGTCTTTCAGCGGCTGCGATGTTGCACTGTTGTAGGCATCTTGGCGAGTAATGAATTTACCCTGCTGATCATATACGAACACGCTAACTCCGCCTACATGATCATTGAACATGTCGGCACGTTGCACGTTGTAGTCGTACTTGAACTGCAAGTCAACTCCCATATCGCAAGAGGGTAGGTCATCGTGCATCAAGTCGTTGCAGCTGCTGAGCATGCTGCCGAGAGCGACGATGCTGCTGAATGCTGCCGTGCGGCTGATTGCAGTCAATCGGCTGATTGCTGCCAAGCTGTCGAATCCCCATTCCATGCGTATATTCTTGATCCAACTATGTAACTTATTGTTTGCCATGATGCTTTTTGGTTATTATCAATATAATGTTTCAGAATATCAGGTTGTGTTTCTAGCTTCCACTATGGTGAAGCAGAAAACACAACTCGTATGTTTTAACGAAGGCGGGAGCCTAAGCTCCGCCTTTCGTTGTTATTACGCTATTACAAATCAACGTTCTGTGAACGCTTAGCCCAGTCGAGGATCTTCACGCTAACGTTGATGTACTTGTCATCCTCATCGTCTGGAGTGTTAGGCTTAACGTCTGGAACGCTAGGGTAACCAGGACCGCTAACGCTTTGTACAGTCAACTCATACCAGTTGTTACGGAGTACACCATAACGACCTAAGTATTCCAGTTTTTTATCGTCGTAAGGACCAGATTCCCACTTAGTCAATTCATCACCGAAGTGCTTGATACGGGCAACGTAGTAAGACTCACCACCTGCGTATGTGCTAATACCGACCTTATCAGTCTCTTTGAGACCCAACTGGGTATTAATGGCCTTGATGTTTTCATCAGTAATTGTTGCTGTTTCTGTTTCGCTGGTTTTAACGGTGATATTTACAGCTTTTATATAGTGAGTACCTGCTGCTGTGATTTTATTTTCTTCAGCATCCAAATTGACAGAGATTTTGTCGGTTTTTACGCCAGGGAAAACACTAGCAACTGCTGTTTTGATTTCTGTCTCAAGATTGTCTTTACTCCAAATAGCAGTGTTCTTACCAATTTTGTAGAATGTGTCGCCGTCAGTGAAGCCTTTAGGAGTATATTTGGCTTTGAATACAACGCGAGTAGTCTGCCCCTGCATCATATTGGCAAGATTGAATGTATTCTCAAGACAGTACAATGGCTTAGAAGGCTCTACTGTTACGTCTGCATTTTTAACATATTTGAAGTCTGCTTTAAGAGCAGTCTTGTCAGCGTCTGTATTGTCGTAGTTAGGGTCTTTACCCCAATATACACGCTTTGCTTTGGTGTCTTTGTTATCTACGAAACGCTGAGTGGTAGCACCGTTGCTTCCAGCTTGAGTGTCAGTGTTACTCCAAATGTTAGTGTAGTCATCGCTCAATCCATCAACATTATGGATTGGGAAAGTATTCTTGTTGGTAACATCCAAAGCCCAGTTAGAGATTTTAACCTGATCTCCCTGATATGTGACACCAGTAACCGTATAATTATCATCCGTCTTTCCTGTTGCTGCTTTACCTGTTTTTAAGGTAACCTTAGCAAGACCACGCTCTACATAGATATCTGTTGCTGTACCCTTAGCAGCCTGTTCCTCTGTTGGGTAAATATTATCTTTATTAATAGCAACTAAAGTAGTAACTTTAGTTGTATTATCCTTGTCGAACAGAGGCGCATTTGCCATATAGAAGCCATTATCGATAGTTGTAAATTTCTCCGTAGCTTTTGCTGCTACGTTCCAATCAGAGAACTTTTTGCCCTCTGAAGGCAGAGTAACCTTGGTATTAGTAGTACCTGTACCATTGTTCAAGAGCACCAATGCGAAGAAGTTGCCAGTTTTATCTACTTTCTCCAACTTGGCTGTAATTTTAGCATGAGTGGTTACACCTGTCTCAGTTGGATCTTTCCATGGTGCCATTGAACCCAACTCAGCTTGCTCAACGAAAGTATACTCACCTTCTTTCGTTGCTTCCCCCTCCTTCTTGAAGATGAGTAAGGTTGCATTATTTACCTTGTACTCATTGACATCACCTTTCGCGAATGTAGGGTCGTCATCAGCACGTGTACCACTTGTTGTAGGCAAGGTGATAGAGAAAGATGCATAGCTTACACCTGATTCATTCTCACTTGAATCATTACCACCATTTACTAAGTCGTTGTTGCTAGAGCAGCTAGCAGTCATAGCTGCCAAAACTGCCAATCCAAAGAAATGTTTAATTCTCATAATCTATATGATTTTATTGTTAGTTATTACTTTTATTGTTCCGCCTTCATTTCCTCGTAGATCTTTCTGATGCGTTCCGCTTCCTTTGAGTTTCCTGCCTTGGCAAGATGTTTCTCGGCAGTTACGAGGTCGCCTTTCTGCAAATCTGTGCAGGCGGCATTGAGATTGGCTGTCTCATCATCAGGGAAGAGACGGACGGCAATATCAAATACCTCGTTGAACTCAGGAGAACCAGGCTCATAGGTCTGTGCCACCAGATACATCTCCTGTAATGACAACTGCTGAGGCTTGGTCTTCAGGATTACCTTTGCCTCCTCAATGTCGAAAGGACGAACGGTATAGGTTACCGTATAGTCGCTGTGGCGCAAACGAGGATAAATCTCACTCATGATGTAGCGATAGCTAGCCGGATAAAGCTTCTTGATTTTCTGGTCCTTTGCATCGGGTGCCAATGATGAGTTGGCAACGGCAAGGATGGCAGACTTATCGGCTAAGTTGCTTGCTTCCACCTTCTTCTTGAATCCTTCCCAGTCTTCCGGGGTGGCGTGATAGGTGAAGAGCTTTTTATCGATAGTGTAGAGATTGCATACATAATTGCGCAGGGCAGCCGCACGGTTGTTGGCGAGTCGCACATTGTTGTCGTAAGGACCGTCTGGCGACGCATAGCCATGAATATCGATATTGGTGATGCTCACATCCTTGTCGTTCTTCACGAGGTCGATGGTGGATGTAATCTTTCTCAGCTCAGTTGCATTCTCACGGAAGTCGGCGAGGATATCGCTCTTGTTGAGTTTGAAGCTCAGGTAAGCTTCACCCTTTTCGGCTCTCACCTTGATGGCTTCAGCCTTTGGCTTCACGTAATGGTCGCGACCAATCTTGGGTATTGGGTTGATGACCGCCATCTGGGTGGTATCCTGATCCATCAGGTTGCCGCATCCGCAGAGGTCTTCCGTCATGGAGAGGTTGAATGCCTTCATCCACTTCCTGTAGGGAAGGGTCTGTGAGAAGAGCACCTGCTGCTCGGTATCATTCCTGCGTCTCACTACCACTGCCTGGCTGTTCTTCAGTTTGCTGCTTTTGCGCAGGTATCTGATGTTCTGGTTTTTGCCATTGATGATAATGGGATTCAGGGCGATGGTATCTTCTCCGGCAATAAGCGGAGTGAAAACCAGCTGTTGCTCTGATTTGAGCTGCAGACTATCGAGATGAAGGCGGAAAGCAACCTTGAGACTGTCGCTTTTCTTCTGTGTCAAGACGCTGTCTATCAGAATCTTGCCTCCAGCCAACCGTAGCTGCGAATCATCTATCTTCTGGGCTTGGACAGTCAATGCGCTCTGTGCAAACAGAATGCAAAGGGGCGAAATGACCGCATAAAGCTTCATTTTCTTCATATTCTTCATCTTGTAAAAGAGGGTTTGATTTTGTTTTTCGCTATCTTGGTGATATTGTTCCTAGAATGCGTATATCAGGGAGAGGGCGGCTTTAGTTGGACCTACATAGTTGCGGTGGTCCTTGTTAAGACATTTGTCACATCTTCCGTAAAGCTTGTATGGGCTGTAGATGTATCCTAATCCGATGGATCCTTCGAGATTGAGGTGCTCAGACAGCAGCCATTGGTATCCGTAGGTGAGGCCACCACCCACATACCAGCCTTCGTAATGTCTTCCTTTGTCTTTTTATAAATATGGTTGACTCCTAAAGTTTCAATTACATGAAAGAATCAT
>ERZ1023674.370-NODE-370-length-10612-cov-60.683433_pt1 | contig 10612 bp, 9 predicted proteins | sample MGYA00380343_ERZ1023674 | MGnify/ENA primary metagenome ERZ1023674 (study PRJEB33179, sample SAMN07448985) | human gut metagenome | biome: Human-gut; feature: Human associated habitat; material: Faeces | host: Homo sapiens | place: India: Bhopal | collected...
GCTTTCTGCTGGTTGTCCATACGGACTGTCATTGCTGTCTGTGCCATAAGCCTAAAATGTTTAATTAATAATCATTCTGACTGCAAATGTACATCATTATGACGTAAAATGGTGCGATTGTATTAATAATTTAATAAAGATTAATAGTTGAATGAATGATATAACTGCTTTTTTCGCTTTCCTGAAGTATTGTCTTGGATATAAGGGGAATATAAGCAGGGTGGTGGATAGTATGGACTGGCAGGAGCTATATTCCTTTGCTTCTAAGCAGGCTCTGCTTGGGCTTTGCTTTGATGGGATAGAACGACTGGGGAAGGAGAATCCTGAGGAGTTGAGGCAGAACCCAATAGGAAGGGAGCTGCTGATGACCTGGATGGGTAAGGCGCAACAGATTCGCAGACAGAATATGAAAGTGAATACTGTAGCGAGCAAACTCTATTCCATGCTTAGAGGCGATGGATTACGATGCTGCATCCTGAAAGGACAAGGGAATGCATTGATGTATCCGAATCCTTATTCACGCACTCCTGGGGATGTGGATGTTTGGATTGATGCTAGTAGGGAGAGGATTATGGAGTATACTCAAAAGAAGTTTGAACTGGGGGATGATATCAGACTGCAGCATCTGGAGACTTCCTTGGATGGTGTGCCTGTGGAGCTGCATTTCTTTCCTTGTTCCATGAATAATCCTATCTATCATGCCAGGTTGCAGAAATGGTTTCGGAGAAATGCGGATCTGCAATGTTCGCATATTGTGGGGCTGCCTGATAGGGCAGGGGATATTGCTATACCAACCTCTGTTTTTAATGTGGTGTACCAGCTGACGCATCTTTATCATCATTTCTTCGATGAAGGAATTGGAATGAGGCAAATCATTGATTACTACTATGTTGTATCAATGTTAAATGTTAATTGTGAAATGTTAACTTGGTTGCCGAAGGATTTGAAGCATTTGGGATTGTGGAAGTTTGCAGGGGCGGTGATGTATGTGCTGCATGAGGCATTGGGACTATCCGAGGAGAAGATGATAGCTCCGATGGATGAGAAGAGAGGAAAGTTGTTGTTAGCAGAGATTCTGAATGGTGGCAACTTCGGAAAGCACTTCACCAAGTATGGGCATTTCACACAACAAGGAAAGGCAAAGAAATATTTCCTGAAGATATGGAGAAATATGCACTTCGTGCGATATTATCCTGCCGAGGCACTGAGTGAGCCAATATTCAGAACTTGGCATTTCTTCTGGAGGATGAATAATAAGAAATAACTGATATACGGGCGAACGGATCCCTCTCTCCTTTTTATTTAAGCTACTTTTTGGTGATGGAGCTTAGTAGCCCGTTTTTTCTTCTTTAAACATAATGTTGCTATGACACATTTACGTGGTGGAATGTAGAGGAATTTATCTCTCATTGCGTTCTTCGCTTGGTATCTTGGAGAGCGTATCATGTTTCCGACTGTCTTCTCGCTGGCATTGAGGGATGCGGGTACTAAGACCAAGCTTGCTTCTTCATTGCTTATCATGACGATAGTGGGTGGAGCGGTTGCTCCTGTAATTATGGGGTATATTGCGGATACTACGGGGAGTATGGCGATTGCATTTCTTATACCGTTGGTATGTTATGGGGTGATTGGAACGTATGCGTTATCGAAACGCCACGTTCCTCTTTAGATAAAAGGAGGATTTTTCGAAAATCACCCCGTCCCTCTTTACCCTTAAAGAGGGCTCCACCTCTCACCCCGACCCTCTCTCCTCAGGAGCGAGGGAGAAAACCGCCCTACTCGGTGCTCAGAACCGCTACGCTCTAAGGTTGGCGGACCATCAAAGGTCTCGCCAGGTTTTACGGGATGGGACCGCCTGGGATGGTCTTACTATGTCTTGCTATAATGGACTTATAAAATAAAGATTTTGAGGGTAGAGGCCTTTTGACAAAAGGTGTGAAGGCTCAATCTCATTCAGAATGTGTGTACTTTGTAAGTCGTTTGAGTGATGAGGACTTACGCCTTTACTATTATGCAGCCTCTGTTTTTTTCATCCGTCACCAAAAACGAGGCGTTTTGTGTGCCCAAGACAGAAATGATGTTTTGTTGTACTCCTGCTGTCACTCTACCGGAGATGCTGGAGAAAATGGAAGAATGCTATAGGGAGATAAAAGGAAACAAATGAGGTCGTTCAAATCGAACGACCTCAAAATGCTGTATGTGTTCTTTTGTATGACAGAACACAATTTCGCTAGCGAAAAACGTGGGATGCCGAAGCTGCGATGAATTAAAGGGATTCTCAGCAAGCCGTTGAAGTTCTTCTTCCCCATCTATTAGAGGTTCCTCCTCTACGCTAAGACTCCATTCAAGATATTAATCAGATTGACCTCCCGCAGGAGTGCACTCTGAACATCACTTATTTTAAGTCGCTACCCCCATAGTCCGACTATGGGTGCAAAGATACATAAATATTATGGAATATCCAATAAAAATTAAAGGAAAAACGATAAAGCAAGTTACAAAGCTTAATTTATCCCATAAAAATCTAAAGACAATACCTGATAATGTATATCAGTATACAAATCTGGAAAAGCTCGATTTAAGTTATAATAGGATAGAGGTGATTCCTCAAGAAATATTGAAACTCAAAAAACTTCGAACCTTAGATTTGGCTTTTAATAATTTAAAGGTATTACAAGGAGCTTTATTTAAACTCCCCAAGTTGAAGATTTTGAATCTGCATGGTAACCAAATCAAGCATTTACCCAAGCAAATACTTGATTCGAAGATTACTACACTCATTCTTAGTAAGAATAAAATAGAACATCTTGATGAAAGTTTGATAAGCAGTATCACAAAATTGGATATTTTAGATAATCCTTTGTCGTATGTTGATGAACTGGTAATTGAGGATGATAAGAAGGTTGTAATACCCTCTATGCAACTTCTAAAGAATGAAACTGAAAATAAAAAGATTATTATGCATAAAGATAAGAAGAAAATATTTATCAGCTATTCTCATGCTGATGAAATATTTCACAATAGATTGATGACCCATTTGAGTGTGCTGAAAAAGTATATAGGAGGTTTTGAAGAATGGTCTGACAAGAAAATTCATGCTGGACAACACTGGAAAGAAGAGATAAAAAAGGCATTGAATGGTGCTAACATTGCAATACTTTTGGTATCTACAGACTTTCTTGCTTCTGATTTTATTAAAAACAATGAACTTCCACCGATTTTAAGGAAGGCTGAAGCTGAGAATACTAAGGTGTTGTGTTTATTGGTAGAACCGAGTTTCTTTTTAAAATCAGAATTGTCAGAATTCCAAGCAGTAAATAAGCCTGAGGAAACTTTGGCGGAAATGGAAAAACCTGCACAAGAAAGAGTATTTCTTAAATTGATGGATGAAATTCAGAGAATAATAGAGGTCGAATAGTCAGGTCTTGACATTAAAACTATATGATAATGGGAGCACATAAAAAATATAATTTAGAAAGCATTAAGCAAGAAAGATGGTTCTATATTATCCATAGGAATCAATGCACTTTATGTGGAAAAGAATTTAGCAATGGGGAGGAAACTTTTATTGGGCATTTAGATGATGGTGCATTAGCTCATACTTGTAAAGGCTGTAGTTCGAAAATGAAAGATGCAAGATTTTATTCTAACAGAAGATTTTGCTGCAAAATTCCAGAACCATCAGCAAAGTTATGGCGATATATGGATTTAGCTAAGTTCCTGTCTTTATTGGATGAAAGTTCTTTGTATTTTACCCGTATAGATCATTTTAATGACCCTTATGAAGGTGCCTTGGGAGTTGCTACCAATGAAGATGCTTGGATTAAAATGGAAATGCAGCGAAGAGCACCATTCGTTAATTTGAAAGAATTTGACGAAGGGAGCAATGACGAAGAAAAAGCCAAATATGAATTTAATAGATATAGAAGAACAATTAGAAAGTGGCGCTTAAATAACTACATAAGTTGTTGGCATCAGTCAGATGGCGAGTCTGAAGCTATGTGGCAATTGTATTCTAGGGATACTAAACAAGGAATTGCTATTCAGACTACGTTTGAGCGTCTTTATCAGGCACTACCGGTTACAGCAAATTGCGAATTCGGTATGGTAAATTATATTGATTATAGCGAATATAATAATGGAACATCAGGGAAATACTTTCATATGTTTGATGCTCCTTGGTATAAAAGATTATCTTTTGCTCACGAGAAAGAATTTAGAGTGATTTCGGAATCTCCCGATTTTAATATGTTGACGGATGCACATGACTTGCTTATACCTGTGGATTTGAATCTGCTAATTGATAATATTTACTTTTCGCCAAAGGCAGACAAATGGTTTGTAAAATTAGTCTCGAATATCATTAAGAAAAAATATGGCCTATATTGTCCAATGCTTCAGTCTAATTTAAACAGAGCATCCTTTTATTAGCAGTAAGTAAAAACAGGCTTGAGCATGCTAAGGTTCTGAATTTGGAGGATACTGATGAAAGGTTATTGCAGATTCTATAAAATTAAGCATAGCTCAATCAATGGGCTATGCTGATGAGTTTACTTCCTAAGGCAGTTTCTATACGAGCTATGGTTTGAGTAGTGAAGTTATGTCTGCCTGTTAACCATTTGGAGATTTCAGAGTCTCGCTTGTTGAGCAATCGGGCGAAATCCTTTTGGGTGAGTCGCTTGGCTTTCAGAATTTCACTAATGCGCTCGGCAATACCGAAAGACAAATCGAACTCTGCCTTTTGCTCGGCTGGTATCGCAGTGAGGCAATCACGAAATAATTTATTCTGTATCATAACGATTAAATTTCAAAGGTTGCACTTTTCTATGTCTGTTATCATATTCTTTTCTAATGTTACTGAACTTTCGAAAGTAAGCTCCACACGCCCTAACAGGGCTGAAGGTGCTGTGGTATAAGTCCGTAATACTGGTTTGCAAGTCGCTAGGCGTTAGGGAGATACACAAGTCCGCAGGAACGCCTAACGGGTCCTAACGCCTAATGGACTTGCGAGCTGTTGATTTATATATGCCTTGAAGATTCATAGCATCATCGAGGATTTGATGAATAAAGACTGGAGTAAAGTTAACGAGACTCTTAAATAATGAAGGAAATCAAACTTTTTGATTACCAAGAGGATATGAAGGAACGGATTGAGAAGGCGTTGCGCCTTCATCGGTCCGTGATGGCACAAATGCCGACAGGAACAGGTAAGACCTATCTGTTGACAGCAGTCATAGACTCTTTTGTGAGCAACAATCCAATGGAGAAAGTATGGATTGTTGCCCATAGAAGAGAACTTGTGTCGCAGATAGACGAAACCGTAAGAAAGTTCCATTCCTATTCCGCATCAAACGCCTCATTCCTATTGTCTTCCGTCAAGGCTATGTCAATCCAGTGGTTGTCGAAGCACTATGACGAGATAGAGGAAGAGCCGGGACTGATAGTGATTGACGAGGCACACCATGCGCTTGCCAAGACCTATAAGGAGATGTGGGAGAGATTCCCGAAGGCTAAGTTCCTGGGACTGACGGCTACACCTTGCCGATTGAACGGTAAGGGATTTACTGACCTGTTTGATGTGTTGGTGCAGTCGTGGGGTGTTCCTGAGTTTATCAGCAAGGGAAGATTGGCGACATACGATTTCGTGAGCATCAAGTCGGATGGTGTGACGCAACGGCTCATTGACTCCTTGCAGAAGCGAGGAGCAGATGGTGACTACCAGAACAAGGAAATGGATATGTTGCTGAATAAGAAGCCGAGCATCGAAAGGCTCTATCGGAGCTTGGAAGAATATGGTAAGAACAGAAAGGGCATCGTGTATGCTATCAATATCAATCATGCTAATGCTATTGCCGAGTTCTACAGAGAACACGGCATAGCAGCTGTTGCTATTGATAGTAAAACGCCAAGTTCTTTACGAAAAGAACTTATTGAAAGGTTCAAAGCTTCTAATACTTCTTTTTCGAATCACCCTGTCAAATTTTCGAAAATCACCCCGTCCCTCTTTACCCTTAAAGAGGGGAATCTTTCGAATCACCCCGTCCCTCTTTCCAAAGAGGGCTCCACCTCTCACCCCGACCCTCTCACCCTCAGGGGAGAGGGAGGAAACCGCCCTACTCGGTGCTCGGAACCGCTACGCTCTAAGGATGGCGGACCATCAAAGGTCTCGCCAGGTTGTGCGGGATGGGACCGCCTTGGTGATGGTCTTGGTGATGGGCTTGCTGCTACTTGCTTGCGGGCTGCTGATGGAGTTGCTAATGAGCTTGCTCCGATACAAGTGCTGGTGAATGTGGACATTTTCTCGGAGGGATTTGACTGTCCGGATGTGGAGTTTGTACAGTTGGCTCGACCTACGCTGTCGCTTGCCAAGTACCTGCAGATGGTGGGACGAGGACTGCGAGTAGCCAAGGGAAAGAAGAACTGCGTGATTATAGATAATGTGGGACTATATCGGGTGTTCGGGTTGCCTTCGCAGGTATGGAACTGGAATGCGATGTTTGAAGGAAAGCTGAAAGTTGGCAAGAAAAAGGAGACAGCCAAGGAAAGAGAGTTTTTTCTGATGAACGAGAAGCAAGACTGTATTCAGATTCATCCAGACTCGGAAATGATGATGGTGATGAGCCATGAGGAATTGCTCCAAACGATACAGTATCGTGAGTTTGTGGATAGCAAAGGGGAGTTTGCCATCATCAAGCTGCCTGATGGAAAGATGACGGTAGTGAACCGACAAGGAGAACAAGTACTGGAGCCAGGCGATTACTATGACATGAAACTGCTGGATGGCAACATCCTGTTCTACCGGCCTCGCAGAAAGGCGATATGCTATTACGACCTGTTGGCAAAAACTGTCATCGACGACGGCACTAACGTAGCAGGGGCTCCTCAGATTGTCAACATCAAAGGATGGGAGTTTATAGAATATAACGACATCTTCATGTCTCGAACCCAAGAAGAATTTTCTTTGCCCTATCGTCCTTCACAATATGATTTTCAGAATTATGGGTATTATATGATATACAGATCCAGACTTTCTGCTACCGCTTGTCAAGTATGGTACTATTATGAGGGTAGTGAAGGGAAGATGCGCATGGGTAATGAAGAGAGCAGGAATGTGTGTTTCCTGCGTAATGATTACGAGCATGTGTATTGGTTATGTGCCATTCTGTATGGTGAACGTATTGTTGTCATGGACAGCAACCAGGACTACTACCTGGTGGATTCAAATTTGAAGAAGACCTATATAGGGTGCAATCAGCCAAAGAATGAAAATGAAGATTTGAATTTTGTCATGCCTCGGATTGGCAAGAAATACTATCAAGAGGCCATGTTACAGAAGAAGGAAATGGAAGCAAGTGAGTTGCTGCTTTTGCATGAGAAGTCAGAGGCAGGTCATGTGGAATTGTATCAGGCCGGAAAGAAATGGGGCTTAAAGGTTGATGGTAAAGTTATCGTGCCACCTCTCTACCACCATATAGCGCAACCTGTCGGTGCCTATTGCGCCTTTGAACAGATACCCAGACATTGGGGTGTTATGACATTAAAAGGAAAAGTGATTGTTGATGCCAAATATGAGAAGGTGGAGATTCGTGACAATGGAATCGCCGTGGTAACAGGCATCACGGGAAAAACACAGACAATCAAACTTTTAAAGGTAAAAGAGTAAAAAAGTAAAAGGGTAAAAAGAATTTTTGCTTTTTAAAATGACAATGAAGAAGATAAAGCTTTTTGATTATCAGGAGGACATGGTGAAGAGAGTGCAAGAAGCATTTAGACACCATGATTCTGTGATGGTTCAAATGGGCACATTGAGAATAAAAGAAATATTGGGTATTGACGATTGATTGATAGTTGAGATTTATAGCGTTAAGGGGGAGAGGAGTTTGGTTCTCTCCCCCTTTTGGTCTTTATACGGATAATCTCCAATGTGCTGTTAGTTTATCCATCCAAGCAGGGACACCAGATAGGCGTTCCAGTTGATGGCAATTTCGTTTGAGGCATAGCTGCCGACGTTATCCTGGTAGGATTCATCTGGAATGTTGGAAGCATAGGCTGGTACGAATTCTGCATCTTCCTGTCCCTTGTTGGCTCCTCCAGCCACCAGACCAGGTACTGGCTCCTTGATATTGTCGGCTGCAGAGATACGGTGGTGGATATTCATGACCCTCTGGGTGCCGAAGCCTGTCAGGTAGCAATAGCCTGTGGCGTTACGTCCAAAGAAATAATCTAAGGTAGAAAGGGCGGCTTGCCTATACTTGCTGTCCTTTGTCAGGGCATACTCGTACATTTGGACAATGCCTCTTCCCAGGCAGCTTTCAGAGTTGCTTCCCCAGTGGAAGTCTTGGGCGCTGTTGCCGAAGATACTGTGGAATGAAGAGGTAGCCAGTTCTTGGATATCCTCATCACATTTTTTCTTAAGAGATTCTTTGATCTCTTTCATAGGGAGCTTGCCGGCATCAGGTGTGCCAAGGAGTTCCTGGTTTACCCATTGGAAGATGCCCAGACCTGCCACGTTACCCCAGGATGGAATGCTGAATTCATCTGGAACAAACTGTTTTGCCTGTTCCAGGTAGGATGTTTCAGAAGTCGTGAAGTATAGTTCTGTAGCTGCCCAGAAAAACTCGTCTTCGGTGTGGTTGTCACCATAACCACCCGTATGGATGGCTGGCGAGAATTTCTTGTTGTTTCCATCCTGGTCATAATACACCGTGGGGTGTTTCACAGCCCATGCGTATGCTCTTTCTGCTGATTCTATGGCTTGTCGGCAGAAGCTTTGGAACTCTGGGTATCTTTGGTAGATTCTGGCGGCCAGTGCCATGGTGGCAGCAAAGTCGAGAGTAGCGGTGGTGGTTTTCTGTACCACATAGCGTTGCTGCTTGCAGTCTTCTGGCATCACGAATCCCTCAAAGTTAGGGGTGGTGAGTTTATGATATACTCCTCCATCGGTTGGATCCTGCATGGTGAGCATCCACTCCAGGTTATACATCATCTCATCCAAGATATCCGGTATCTTATTGTCGGATTCCGGAATTTGAAGATTGAGAGAATTGAATCTATCCTGATGGAGCTGGTAGGACTGCAGAATCAGTCCGAGGGTAAATCCTGAATTGACGATATATTTGTTATAGTCGCCAGCATCGTACCATCCCTTGGGAGAAGAGATGATGGTTCCCGCCGGTCTTTTAGGGCTTGCTGCCGAAGGATGCACCAGGACATGAGTATCCAGGTGAGCTGCCGGGCGTGCGTACTCGCCAGCATACTTTCTTTCCAAGCTCTCCCCAGAACGCTGATAGTAGTAGCCTTTGATGGATGCTTTCAAGGCTTCAGTATAGGGATCGCTGGAAATGATGAAGCTTTGTTGATGTCTTCCTGCTACCAGGGTATACCTGCCAGGCTTGGTGATAGAGGAGAAGTCTATCTCCTGGCGGATCTTGCTTGAGAATGGGGATTTCTTGGTGGTTGCATGTTTTGTGCGCCAGACGGTTTTACCCTCTTGGTCTCTGATGAGGAAGCTTTTGGACTTTGCCTCAGGTTCTATGGTTGCTATCTTGCTTTCATGGGTCAAATAGCCAACCTGATTAACCTTGATGGGATTCTTCTCAGAAGAAGCTAGCATCGTTACTGCTGTCAGCAGTGCCATAGCGGTTAAGATTACTTTTCTCATTTTGCCTTATTTTTAAAGTGTTATAGTTGTTTTATGTTTATTGTCTGCAAAGATAGTTATTTTAGTTGGAAATTGTTTATGTTTTCTGGATTATTTTTGCTTTTAGTATGGTTTATTCTTTGTTGAGCCTTTTTGTTTCTATGGGACGGAACGTTTTAGGTCTCGTTCCGTCCCATATTATCATTTCCAGATATAGGTATTTCCATGATAAGGGAAGTAATAATGGAATGCATTTATGATTTTTCAGTCTCCAGTTCCAGCAAAAATCTCTTTGCTTCCAGTCCTCCGGCAAAGCCTGTCAGGGAACGGTTGCTGCCGATAATGCGATGGCAGGGGATAAGGATGCTGATGCCGTTGGCTCCTATTGCTCCAGCCACGGCTCTGACACAATTGGGATTGCCTATACTTTGAGTGATTTCCTTATAGCTTCTGGTTTCACCGTATGGTATATCAAGCAATGCATTCCATACTTTTCTCTGGAAATCTGTTCCTACAGGATGCAACGGAATTTCGAATGACCTGCGGATGCCTAAAAAATATTCATCCAGTTGCTGCCTAGCCAGCTCCAGGACAGAAGATGTCTCTATCTTGAAATCTGCGTTCATATACCTTGCTAGTCGAAGCTTATTGCGCTCTGCACATGGCTTTTCATTCCAATCACATAGACACAGTTCATCACCCACTGATGCCAGAATTAACTCTCCGCAGGGTGAGTTGTAATATTGGATGTTTATTTGCTGCATTCTATCAAATACGATTAAACTTTTTGCAAAAATAATAAATATTTTCAGATTCCGCAAGATAAAGTACAATATGGCATTCTTATTTATAATATATTATACTTTTATTGAACTTTTCTTTGAGTCCGCTCTGTGGGTCAGCACAGCCATAAGGTCTGGGTGAGGAGAAAAAAATAAGATAAAGTATGATTTCTCATCATTTTCTTTGGTA
>ERZ1023674.371-NODE-371-length-10576-cov-27.816367_pt1 | contig 10576 bp, 12 predicted proteins | sample MGYA00380343_ERZ1023674 | MGnify/ENA primary metagenome ERZ1023674 (study PRJEB33179, sample SAMN07448985) | human gut metagenome | biome: Human-gut; feature: Human associated habitat; material: Faeces | host: Homo sapiens | place: India: Bhopal | collected...
GAACACTTATAAATCGCTCATTTTAAGCTATTCAGCAGATTATAGAAGAATTTTAAGGAAAAATAGGATTAATCATTAAACCTATTTTTTTCGAAAAAAGCATCAATCATTAAACATGTTTTCTTCGAAAAAAGCATCAACTTTCCGCTCGATATCGGCATCCGGTTTCGGTTCTCTACCATTGAAGGCATTATAGAAAGATTTGCCCGTAGCATAGTTGCTGATGCGGCAATCTTCCGAGAGGAATCTGAAGATGGTGTTTACACCCACCACTCGTTTTGGAGGAATAACACCCAGTTTCTTCCAATGTCTCACAAAAGAGAAAATGGCGATGTTCAGGGGCGAATCCACCTTAGCACTGATAGGCTCGCCCTGCATCTCGTTCTGCTTCAGGAATCGGCAGAAGAGGCTTACCTGCTGGCGGGTTTCCACCTCATCCTTGCAGTAGCAGGCATCGTCGAGAGCAAAGAGGTGCTCGCTGTTTCTGCCCTTGTGGGATGGCTTCCCAATCTGCCCGACATGAGCCATGCTCTGGCTCTTCTGCCCAGCTTCACCTCCACCCGATGGATATACATTCATCACGCCAAAGATATTCTGGTGCTCAACATATCCGTTGTAGATAGCACCAGGACAGATGACGACCTTAGATTCTTTCCGATTCTCTTTCATTGCTGATCACCTCCCCAATTATTCTGCGGCATATCCTCCAACTTATTCTGCGGCATCCCTTCTCCAGGCAGGACATTGTCCATGCTCTGCGGAACGACATGCTGACTGTTTACCTCGTTATTGTAAATTCCGCCGTTGCTGACTACAACTCTAGCTTCATTTTCAACCTTACGGGCATTCATTTCCTCTATTGCCCTGTCACGGTTTGGAATGATACCCAGAATCATGTTACCCAGTTCATATTGGGTATCCTTGTCATGAGAGAGCTCCTTCTTTACACCCTCTTCCAGCATATAGTCAAGCAAGCGCATACACATGTGTCCATCCTCCGGGGTTTTTACCTTTGCAATATCAGAAGCATAATCCACGCCAGCCTTAATGATCTTCTTTGCAATCTTGGCCTTTGCCTTGCTGCCATCATCTTTCCCGCTTTCTTCATGCACAGGTGGCGGCATACGCTTATATGATATAGCTTCAAAACTGCTAAGTGTTTCATTCTTGGCTCTCAACCGCTCAATTTCCTTCAGCAGTTTCTTATTTCTGTCCAAGGCATCAGTAGATAACTTTCGGGCATCATCCAGCGCCTCCTTCAGCGTAGCGATGGTCTTCTCCGACTCAGCCTTGTAATTATCGTAATCAGTTTCCAACGCTGAATTGAACTCTACAATCGCTTCATTCGCATCATTGCGCACCATCCGTGCCTTTGCCTCATCTTTCAAAGCCTGGATCTCATTTTCCAAGGCCTTGATCTTCTTCTGGTCTAAAGCACGCGATGCCTGGCAATCTTCGTAAAACGACTGCATACGCTCATCTGCACCCTCAGGGAGAGAGGGCAGACTGGCAGAAGTGACACCCTTCTTCAAAAACTCTCCGGCCTTTATACGCTTGGAAAGGTCGGCATATAATTCATCTGTTATTTCCATTCCGATATAATGAAGTTAAAGAATTAAAAGGGTAAAGATTCGGCATCAGAAGTAGCATAAGAACACTCTTTAGACGGAGCTTGCTTTGCAGCATTCTTTGCCCAACACAAGAATGCCATTTGCTCATCTTGGGTGGGAAAGAATGATATTTGCGCCTCCAGCTCTTCCAACGTATATAAACGAACTTGATTCACCCACGTAAAGAAGGAATAATACTTGGGGTCCAAAGGATGTGGATGCAAATCCGTATGATAACGATACTTCCAATCATCTATAACTGCCGGAATCTCCAATAAAAAAGCTAATTCATTCCCTTCCTCAGAATTGGACAAATCTTCATCCGTCACATCCGCCTGGAGTTTATCCCTGAATTCTTGCAGGAAGAACTCCATTTCATCTGATATGCTCTCCTGGCGAGATAATATGGCATAGACCATCCATTTGATCAGCATAAGTTCGGCAAGAGGAAAATAAGTCTCATAGACTTGATGATGTCTGTTATAATCTTCAGTCCAGATGATACGGATTGCATCATTAATGTCATCATCAAAATTCGACTCATCTATGCCTTCAGTATTAGCTAAACAGACGGCTACATAATAGGCTGCATTGAATGCAGGTAGCGAATTCTTCATGCGCAGATTCACGCGCTTGCGCCCAATCATATAGATTTTCTTGAGCAACGAATCAAGCGACGTTGGATTCTTTGTGTCAAAAGCACTAAGGCTATTCTTCTCTCCATAATATAGGTTATGGAACCATTCAAATGGATTTTTCATTCACTATTATCAATTTATGAATACAGAAACCCCGCCTGGAGAGCGTTCACTCTGCCAAGCGGGGCTTGCGTTCTGGTTTTCGGTTTTCACCGTTAATTGTTTACTATGAGATAACTCGCTAACTTTCATGCTTTTATCATACATAGGATAAGAATAGCTCGTTATTCATGCTCCAAAAGTACAATTTATTTTTGAAACAAGCAAGGATTTTACGGAAAAAATGAAAATAAATATTTCAAGGGCATGACAGAACTCTTTCATCTCCAACAAGACAGCCCGAAAGCGTGACAGTGACAGTTACAGTTTAATTTTCCGCAACTTTCCCTTCAAGAGTGCCGAAGTGTGAAAAAAGTATAATTAGATAGTTATATTTATATATATATAAATATAAAATTTCTCTTTACCCTTTTTGGGGATAGGAGGAGAAGAGGAAAATGAAACTGTAACTGTCACTGTCACGCTTTTTGCTTTATGTGTGTAAACTCTCAAGCGAGAAACTTCTACCAACAAGAAACGGTGTTTTCTCAGGCATAACTCTATGTTTCTCGCCCCGCAAAATTACGAGTTAGGATTTTTAACGTAGTTAAGATTGAAAGGTTGCTGAAAATCGCCCCTTATCGCCACCCGAAATTTGGCAGTATCAGAAAAAAGCCGTATCTTTGCACTGTCGTTAAGAAGAAAGGCGCCAATCAGAAAACGGCAAAAAAATAAATTAACCACTAAAAAAACGAAGAATTATGGGACAAGGAACTAGCAAGTATCGTAAAGTAACGCGTACCCCTCAGACGGGTGAGAACGCAGGTAAGAAGCTCTGGTATGCCACTGCCGTGAGCGATCGTGAGATGAGTTTCGAGGATTTCGTTACCCACATCTCAGAGCACAACTCTCCATACAGCCGAGGCACCATCCACGGTGTGCTGATGGATACCCTCGATTGCCTCAAGCATCTGATCCTGGATGGCAAGAGTGTTCGTTTCTCCGACCTCGGTCTGTTCTCCATCGGCATGACTTCCCGCGGCGAAGCAACCAGGGAGAAGGTAACCGCAGCCAGTGTGCTGGGCGTTCACTTGATTGTAAGAAATACGAAGTCATGGAGCAATGCTGAGCTGAAGAAGCTCACCAAGATCGTGGCATACGATGACTATACCTCAGGAGCTGATGGCGGCGGTGAAGAGAATACGCCGGGAGGCGGAAACACCAACCCGGGCACTGGCGAAACCAATAAGGATAATGGTGGTACTAGCCAGGGCGGCGGTGGTACCAACCAGGGCGGCGGAACCGACAGCGGTGATACCGGCAACGGCGACAACGTAGATTTTTAATCACAAATCATTAACCTCTAATTATTAACCACTAAAAACTGCCTATGAAGAAGGAAACATGGAAGACTGTCATTCAGATTGTAATATCAATCCTCACCGCTATTGCCACCTCTCTCGGGGTAACCAGCTGTATGTAGCCACACACTCTCATCACTAAAGAAAGCCCTCTTGTATCACCACATACAAGGGGGCTTAATTTGTTCGGAAACAATAAACAATCACGAGTTGTAAATAGCATAACCCGCACAAAATAGCATTATTAGAAACATTTCAATTGCAAACTCCACATATCATTTTTTCAGCCATACATATTTATATATAGATGAAACTATTAAAATTGTATGATAATTAAGTTTTATTAACAATCACCCCCCCGTAATTCATTATTTTTCACTAATTTTGCAGCCGAAAACAAAAGTATAGGTAAACAAGTAAAAAGATATATAAGAACAGAGTTTAAAACTCTATTGATAATAATGTACGGATTAAAAAGAAATAATATTCTAATCACGGCTTTCATGTTCTATGGGGCAAGCCTTGCGGCTCAAAACCATCAGGACGTGCAGGATTCTGTAAGAATTTATTTCAAACAGGGAAAGATAGATCTCGTTCCTACCATGCGAGAAAACCAGTCGGCACTGAACAGGATAGCAGATACGATGCGTATCACTTACGCAGACTCTGCCTATCAATTGCGAAAGATTCTCGTAGTGGGCGGTGCCTCACCCGAGGGAAGCGTGAAATTCAACCGTTGGCTGTCTGAGAAAAGAGCAAAGGTATTGTTCGATTATCTCTCCCGCTATGGTGAATTGCCCGATTCGCTAAGAACTACCCATTACTTAGGAAGAGATTGGAATGGCCTGATCAGGCTGGTGGAAAATGATCCACAACTCCCCTACCGGAAGGAAACCCTTTCCATGCTGCGCCAGATAGCCAACGAACAGAAAAGCGGTGCCCAGGCGGAGGAGAGTCATCTGCAGAAGATACAGAAGCTGCGAGGGGGTACACCTTATTTATATATGTACAGGAAATACTTCCCGCTGCTCCGATCATCCAAGCTGCATCTCTGGTACGAGAAGGTGCACCGCTCGGAGATTCCGAAACCGGAATATCTGAATTCGGAGATTCAGAAATCGGATACCACTGCTGCAGCGTTCATCCCACCGGCAGATACCATCTGCGCCCCCGACACCCAGTCCATCGCATCGCAGCGAATCCGGAAACCCTTCTATATGGACATCCGGACAAACATGCTCTACGATGCGCTCCTGATTCCGAACATCGGAGTGGAGATGTATCTGGGAAAAAGATGGTCGGTGGCTGCCAACTGGATGTACGGATGGTGGAAGACCGACCGGCAACACTGGTACTGGCGAGCCTACGGCGGTGACATCGCCATCAGAAAATGGTGGGGAAAAGCTGCCGGGGAGAAACCGCTCACCGGACACCACATCGGCATCTACGGTCAGATATTCACGTACGACTTCGAAACCGGAGGCTGCGGCTACATGGGCGGAAAGCCCGGAGGCACGCTCTGGGACAAGATGAACTACATTGTGGGAGTCGAATACGGCTATTCGCTGCCCATCGCCCGAAGGCTGAACATCGACTTCACCATCGGCGCCGGCTATTGGGGCGGCATCTATCACGAGTATAAGCCCGAGGCTGACTACTACTTATGGCAATCCACCAAGGAGCGCCGCTGGATAGGTCCCACCAAGGCAGAGATTTCGCTGGTATGGCTGATAGGAAACGGCAATACCAACCGCAAGTTCTCAGGCAGGAAGAACAGAGAGAAAGGAGGCGGATATGAACAGGATTAGAATCTTCAGAGGATTTAGAATCTTCAGAGAATCAGGAATCTTCAAAGGATATAGAATCTTCAAAGGATCTGGAATCATCCAAGCCCTCAGCCTGATGCTCTTTCTTCTGATACTCTCGTCGTGCGAGCACAAGGAATTCCGCTACGTCACCTCCTCGTTCCGCTCTTTGAGGGTGGAATTCAACTGGGAGCGATATGAGGATTTTCAGAAGCCGGAAGGCATGCGAGTGATTTTCTTTCCGAAAGATGGCACGGGCGAGCCGTGGATCTTCGATTACCCGAACGGAGAAGGAAGGCAGATTGAGTTGCCCGAAAACGAGTATCGCGTCATCTGCTACAACTACGATACGAGCGGTATCTATTGGGAGAATCCCAACAGCTTCGCAGAGTATCTTGCCAAAACCCGCAGCATACTGGCGCCCGACAGCGCCAAAGCCTGCACCACTCCCTCCTGGCTCTGTGGCGACCACATCGACTGGGTATCGCTGGAGAATATTCCAGAAGGTACGGAGAAGGTGATCACCCTGTATCCGGTGAGGATGGTGAGCAGTTACACCTACGAGGTGAATGGCATCCGGAATCTGGAAAGAGTGGCGGATATCCGAGCGAGTCTTTCGGGAATGTCAGGATCGCTGCTGATGGCGGAAGACAAATTGCCCGATGGAGTTTCGGAGAATCTTCTTTTCGGAGGCGAGACTGCCAATAATCAGATCAAGGGCGGTTTCTACACCTTCGGTTACTGCCAGAGTCTCGAATCGCCTCAGGTATTCAAGCTTTACCTGAAGAGCAGAAATGGCAAGGTGTATGTCTTGGAGCAGGATGTTTCAGCCCAGATTCACTCGGTACCCGTAAGGGGTCATCTCGGTGATGTGCATCTCATCATCAATTTCAACTTCGTCGTTCCGGATAACAAGAATGACGGAGGAGGCGGAAACAATTCCAGCGGTGGTGCCGGCTTCGATGTAGGAGTTGATGATTGGGCGGATGTGAACGAAGACATTATATGTTAAGGGTTTAACATCCGAAAATAAAGCTTTTAATCGTAAAAGATAAAGCTTGAAATAGTAAAGGATAAAGCTATAAATAGCAAAGGATAAAACTTGAAATAGTAAAAATAAATTTAACAATAGTAAAAGAAAAAAAACTATAAGATTATGAAAAAGGTAATTTTTGGAACAGCATTGGCCTCTATGGCATTGCTTTCAGCATGCTCATCAGACAACGAGCTTGCAAATGTAGAAACTGCAGCTAACAACGCTATCGGATTTCATGTAGTTGGTAATAAGGCGGAGACGAGAGCTAAGATTGTCGATAATAGCAATATTAACGGTACCAAGTTCAATGTGTTTGCTTTTACTGAGGACAACAAAACATTCATGGGCAGCACAAACTATGGCAACGAAGGTATCAAAATTTCATTCTCCGGAGAAGCAGAAAGCGGAAAATGGGGTTATACAAATCCATCAGATCTTCGTTACTGGCCAGAGACAACTACTCCTTTGAACTTCTATGCTGTCAACCCTGGCATCACTACAAAAGAAAATGGTAAAGAAATGGACTTAAGCAGTGTCTGTACATGGGAAATCAACAATACTACCCAGCAAATCACATATCTATGTGCTGATGAACACGGCACAAGCTCAGAAGAAGGCACAGGCCCAAAACACAGCAATATAGATGTTATGTATGCCATTGCTAAGGGGCAGACCCAAAAAACAAATTCCGGAACGGTGAAATTCAAGTTTAAGCATATTTTGTCACAGATTGCGTTTAAGGCAAAGACACAGAATGCTGACTTTGTGGTAGATATTAAAAGTATTAAACTTCACAACACTATAAATGGAAACACTTTCACATTCCCAGCTACTGCTGAGACAGAGCCAACACAATCTAACTGGGCAAATACTGCAGTTGCACCTATTGGCGCAATAACAATCGGAATGGATGAGACAAAAAACATTACAAGTGCAGGAACAGATGTTTTCACTAAACCAACATTGTTCATTCCTCAGAAATTGACAGCATGGACTCCATCTACAAAGACTAAGGAGGAAGCAGACAATGCAACCCCAAAACAATCATATTTAGAAATCAGCTGCAAGATCAAGCATAAGGACTTTTGCATCTTCGGCAGTGAGAGTAGTTACAGCACATTATACGTTCCTTTTAGCGCAGATTGGCAGCCAGGCAAGCGTTATGTCTATACACTCATCTTCGGTGGTGGCTATGATGCTCAGGGCCAGGCAATCTTGCAGCCTATCAATTTCGAAGCTGAAGTTGATACGTGGAAAGATGCAAATGCAACAGAAATCGACGTCAACAAATAATCCAATCATCTAAAAAAAATACCGGGCAGGAGCATCATCTCCTTGCCCGGTATTGTTTTACTCAGCCTTAGCCACTTCGTTTTGGAGATACGAGTTAAACGAGTTTGCTAAGACATTCATAATCTTATTTATTCTTCCTCAATCTTCCAATCACTCTTGAGCATACCAATCTTAACCTCCTCATTAGGATAATCCAAAGTATAGCGATGCAGTATCGGGTTATACTTCTTAATAGTGAGGTAACCACCCTGATAGAGCATCGGAAGTGCAGAAGTCATCAGTTCCGGAAAAACATCGAAATCATCCACATCACATGATATTTTCTCAATATTCATCACGTTGACGTGATACTTCTGCAGCGTCTTGATAAGATATGTTGGCGTGCCCGAACCAAACCAATAAGGAGCTATCTTGCGTGCATTCAGCGCTTTCAATAGGCTGAACGGATTGAAGACATCCTCTGATTTCTCGCTGAAATGATAACCATCGTAGAATCTTGTCAGCTCAGCCAGGCACTCCTCATACGTCATGCCAAGAGCTTCTCCCAATGCTGCCACATCCGGTTTCATCTGCGTGGTAAGTTCCTTCTTGCTGATGCCGCAGATAGCTGAATACTGATTATACATACTGATGTTATCGAGATTGTTGAGTTCGCTGAAGATACTGAGCTGTGCGAACTTGGTGATGCCCGTGATGAAGGTGAACTCCAGGTATGGGTCGAGCATCTTCAGAGGACTGTAGAAATTCTGCATAATGCGACGAAGCGGCTGCAGATTCTCCTTTTCATGTACCACATCCAATAATGAGGCATCATATTCATCAATGATAACAACCACTTTTTCGCCTGTCTGCTTGTATGCTTTTTCCACCAGGTCTTTCAAACGGAGGTTGGCATCCGCCAGATGCGTCTTGTATCCCCAATGCATTTCCTGCTCTTCAAGCATATCAGCCAGATATCTTTCCAGCTGCTCCACGCCCATGTGCTTGGCACCGCTCAAGTCGAAATGGAGCACTGGGTGCTTCACCCAATCCTTCTCGTAATCAGCAATGGCCAATCCCTCGAAAAGTTCCTTTCTTCCCTCGAAATAGGCATGGAGGGTTGAAGCAAAGAGCGACTTTCCGAATCGCCCTGGACGATTCAGGAAGACATACTTCATACCTTTTTCTCTGAAATCCACGATGTATTGGGTCTTATCTATATAGAGATAACCTTTCTCGCGGATTTTTTCAAAGGTCTGAATTCCTACAGGATATTTATTTACTATTTTTGCCATATTCCTACATGCTTTACGTTTTGCGCTGCTAAATTACGAAGAAATTCCGAATTAGCCAAACGCAATTTCAATTATTTTAAGCTAAGGGAAATACATTTTGGCTATTCCGACCGAAAACACTACCCTGGCACTCCAACGTATTTGCAATCTGGCGTAAAAAATATCCCAACCTTTTTAAGAACAGCGGATTTGAATCCTTTGCACCGCTACCACATAGTGATGTTAAAGTTGTGCAAAAAATGAAGAGAATTTTTGTTATCTCATAAAAACAAAGTACTTTTGTGAAGTAAAAAGGAAATCTACTTAATCAACTTAGGTTCTTTCCCACAACATTTGTACAACCCATAAAATGAGACATATAACCATGCAATTAGAATTACAAGGACAGACCATCCCCAACGAAAAAATCATAGACGAAGATACCACTCTCGTCATTGTTGGCTTGAACTTTGAACCGGGAGCACGATGGCAATTCATGTATAATGGCTTTAAGATTTCCATGATTGTAAAGGACGATGCTCTGATGCAGAAAATAAACGAGGGTGAACGATTTGGAAAAGGTGACGCCATCAAGGTGAAACTCCGTAGAATACAACGCTATAACAAGGACTACAGAACGTATGAAAATAAGTCGTACAAAATCATAGAGTTCTATGAACATGTCATACCACAAAAGCCATTAGATATGTTCAAAAACGAACAATAATAATATATTTATAACATATATGGTGACTATTAGGGAATCTGACAAAATTATATTTGTCAACATTAAGAATTCGTATGAGGCTTTACAGAATAATGACAGAAGTAATCCTCTATATCGTGACAGTGTGTACAACTGCACTGTAAAATACTGGCGCATTGCAAACGAAAAAGCCTCTGCTGCAACTCATATTCTTGGGTGTTACAAAGGAAAAGTTATTGAAGTTGTAAGAATCAAAAGTGTAAGCAGCGTCCCATCTGGCGAATATGCGGGGCGAAAAAATTTTGAGGGCATTGAAGAGCGTCAATCCCCATATATGGGTTTAGACATTCGTGAACTATTTGATACGTTAGCAAATTTCAATACCAAATATTGGAACTTTTGATTCATTTACATTTTGAAAAGTTGGCGGGGTTCATAAAATGAAGGTCACCACCCAGCCCGTCCCCTTACGCCCTGAACCAACGGTCACCGGCCGAAGGGAAAGGTAAAGGGCAGAAGCTCCTAGCCCAGGGCAACGCCCTGGGTAATCATGACGCAAGTTTGTCGCCCTGTAAGGGCAAAAGCTTTCATATACAAAAAGCGATGCCTGCAAATTCATGCAAGCATCGCTTTTATTTTTATAATCTCCTTCCGGAAAGTCTTCCGGAAGGGAAAGATATCTTTTATCCGAAATTATCGTACATGATACTCTCAGGATCAACTCCCAGAGAATCCAGATAATCTGTAACGGTCTTGATCAGCATTGGAGGTCCGC
>ERZ1023674.373-NODE-373-length-10496-cov-27.905756_pt1 | contig 10496 bp, 9 predicted proteins | sample MGYA00380343_ERZ1023674 | MGnify/ENA primary metagenome ERZ1023674 (study PRJEB33179, sample SAMN07448985) | human gut metagenome | biome: Human-gut; feature: Human associated habitat; material: Faeces | host: Homo sapiens | place: India: Bhopal | collected...
CCTCTTCCGTCAATCGTCAGCCCCCTCTTCACGAAAGCCTCTCTTCTCAACGAAATCTCCTCTGCGGGCAGCACCCCATACCACTCCTTAGAGCGGTAAATCTCGGAATCCTTATCCGTGATAAAGATGATTCTCTCGGGCGTGATGCAGCTCTTGTCATAGGGAATCCCCGATGCCTCGCAATACGCACGCTGCGTCTCCTCGATGGTCATCCCCACCGGCATGCGGATATCGATATGCAGCTTCTTTCGGGCGGAATACTCCAGGTGCAGCAGCATCCCCTTCCAGATGGTGTCGCTGCAGTTCAGCACCCTCGCACGCTCAATCGCCTGATCCACATACTCTTTATCATCCACATCCACGGTAGTCTGAAAGAGGAAAGCCGTAGGATCAGCATTATCCTGCGCCCTTCGATTCTTCAGAAAACGATAGTAATGTGCACAACGGAAAGGCAACTGCCCCTTGATTCTCTGTTGCGCCTTGGCGATCTTGGCCTCATCAGCCCTGTCCACGCTGCGAATGGACTTCTCGCCACGAATCTGCAGCACCATCTCGTGCAGCCAAGGCAGCGAGATGGTCTTGTCATACTCCGAGAGCGGCTGGCAGCTTGCGCTGCCCTTGTTGCCCCCTCGGAACCCATTGAATGCAATCAGATGTTGCATCGTTTCATTTTGTACACTCATGATTTTTAAATTTTCTTCATCGGATTACGCGGAGTTAACGGAACATTCTTGCGTCACGGATAATTTTCTTCATCCCAGACCGAACAGGTCAAAAATCTGCGTCACATCTAAAGAAAAAGCAGCAAAGAAAAATCTGCGTCATCTGCGAAATCTGCGTGACCTAAAAAACAATCCGCGTGACCTAAAAACAATCCGCGAGTAATCCGATGAATAAGATGAATAATAAATGATTAATAATTTACCCCAGATTCTTCACCTCATACATTTCAGCGAGTTCCCAGAAACGCTTCACCAGGTCGTGGATAAACTTTCTGCCCTTCTCGGTCCATACCAAGTAAGTGCTCGTCACCACTTTGCCCACCTTACGCTTCGTTCCGTCGCCCGCAGGCGTCATAAAGGCACGATACTTGGTTCGGCTCTTCGCCAGCCCCATGTGCGCATACTCCGCATAGAGCATATACTGTCCACTCTGGTAATACTGCACATGCAGCGAACAGAGCGAGCGGTTCAGCTCCTGCGCCGTGATGCCCAGCTCCTTCGCCACCTGGGTGGTGGTGAAGCACGAAACGGAATCCAGCACATTATCCGAGTACATCGCCTTTGGCAGAAGTCCGTCCACCTGACGCTCCAGAGCCACCACATTCTGTCCCTGGATAGCCATGCGGACCATCTGGTCGTTCACCTCCTCATTAAGACGATGAATCTCCTCATCCTGTTCGCCGATGAGTTTCTTGTCGAGTCCCATCTGCACTTCCTGCTGATGCAGTTTTGATTTCTGCTCCTCCATCAGAATCTTCTGCTCTTCCAGCAGCTTCTTCTGTTTCTCCAGCAGCACCTCCTTTTCCTTCAGGGTAGCACGGAGAATCTGTTCGGCATTGCGAATCATCTCCTCCTCGCTCTCCCCCTCATTCACCGGAATATAACCGCCCGTCTTGCGAATCTGAGGCAGCACCACCGAGGTAACCCAATCCTTAAACATCAGAGCCGATGGCAGCTTAGACCCCAGCACCAGGGCATAGAATCCGCTCTCGTTAACGAAGATCATCTGCACCACCTGCACCTTTCCCTCGCTAACACCAAAGCGGTTTTTGGCAGTTCTACCAACACCACGTTTCATGGTGTCGCTAGACTTAACATGCTGTTTTACAGAGTCTGACGCTTTCTTATATCCCAGCACATCACACAAATCCTTAGCGCAGAACCAAGGTTCGCCCTTCTCATCAATAGCCATGCGAACCATTCCGAACTCCGGATTTTCAAACACACGCACAGGTGCCGCCGCCTTCTTATTTTTAGAAGACTGTGCACCACACTTGGCAGAGCCAGCAGCCTTGCTGCCCCCCGCCTTCTGATTCATTGATTTCATCATAACGAATAAAATTTAATGTAAATAACTCAAGTTTCGCAAGTAACCTCCGGTCCCCAAAGGGGGCGAACCTCATCCAGTCTTGCTCCTGTTCGCCCCCTTCGGGGACGACAAGAGAGTTTCTGTCACTATCCGCAGGTTCCATTCCCTTCGGTCATTCCACCCGCGGTTATTCACATTCGCCCCCTTCGGGGACGGTAGAATGCTACTTGCGAAACTTCAATAAATAAAAAATAGAAATTAAAAAATTGTATCAGCCTTGTCAAAGAACGATGGGCTGATACGCTGCGCCAACTACAACATGGCGCGAAATCCATGCCAGCACCCTGGCAATAGAAAACGGAAAAGCCCCGAATCCCAGAACACGGCTCGTTCTGAAATCCGGGGCAAAAGTACGGCAAATATCTGAAACAAAACTGGTACGTACCAGGTACAACCGTACCGGTTTTTGGCTATTTTTTAACGTACGTTAATAATATTATGTATTAAATCCTCAAATTCCAATGTTTTTTTCATACCTAGAGATTCATTATACTTCGATCTCAAGGTACTAGATTTCAAATGCCAGAAATCACCAAAGAAGACCCACACATTAGAAATTTCCAATGCATCAGCTATTCTACGGGCTAAATATCCTCTTGTATAACAGGTTAGTTTGCTGCTAGGCTGGAAATTCTCATCCAATACGTCAATGCGCACCAATCCCATAAGAATCTTCTTCGCTTTCTCACTCTTAAGTTGGGCTGGCAAAACAACAGAACGGCCCACATATCCAGAAATAGGAGGTTCTGCTTTTCGAGGCTCATCATCCACCACATCAAAATCAGCATCGTTAAGATTATCACCCGAAGAAGAATCAGATGATTTTTTCTCAAAAGAACCACCGAAGATGTTATTACCGATATGCCATCCATGTGCATTTTCGATATTAATTGCAATTTTTAATTCCATCGTTCAGTAGATTTTGCAGTTGTTCAACACTTGCAGTCATCTCAAGCACGCATTTGCCGTTGAGAGAAACTACGATACATACACTCAGGCTGATTACGCCTAAATTAGAAAGCGCAATCAAAAGAAATAAAATTGTTTTAGTCATAATACTCCCTTATTAAATCTCTTTTATGAAGAAGTGACTAAAAAACTACCCTTAGCTAGTTAGAGAAGGTAGCCCTCATGATTTTCACGAGGTGAGGCAGCTATTAGACGTCGCTGGCGATATCAGCAACGCCTCGAGAATTCATGTAATTTCTTTCATTTTGTTGATTTTTAAGATTATTGTTGTTGTTTAAATTTATCTTTTACCTATTTTTTCATAAGGAAGTGCGCATTTTTAGTGCTACACTTCCTCTCCTTATTTTCACGATTGTTCCGGCAATTCCGTTACCATTTCCACGGCTATTTCATCACAGCATCATACAATGCCTGATAGTCTGTGACAACATCATAAATGTAACCATTCTCGCTGATGGCTGCAAAATGCTTTTTGGCACACGCTATCTTGCTTCCCTCGATACCACGTAGATGTGAACCCTGGAGATCATTACCCTTGGTTTCTGCCACAAAATAAACATGCTTCACGCTGCCTTCACGGAATGCCACAGCCCAGTCGGGATTGTATTTGCCCATAGGCGTGTTGATGTAGAAACCACGAGGCAGTTTGGTATAAACCACCACGTCATCCTCCCGTTCCAATGACTCGGCAAAGTTCTTCTCTACACCCATGCTGTCGAGCACTACCAGGTCGTAGAGCGATTTTTTGGATTCAATGGCATTGATGCCCAACTTGCCTCGCAGAGCATCCACCGTAAAGATGTCGGTAGAGAACTCATCATTCAGCTTCTCGTATGTAATACTCTGGATAACAGCAAGAGCCTTGCAGTCGTTGATAATCAGACCGGTCTTGATGATAAATTCCTCAGGATTCATCTTGAACATGCTGAATGTTTCCGGCTTGATACCCTTCAGAATTTCCACGATGGTCTTTCTCGTCAACCCCGTAGCAGTTACCAGCTGACCTATCAGGTCGTATGTCACTTCCTTGCCCACAGCTTCCGTTACATGGATGGTCCGGACATCGCCCTGAATCATTGCCACGCCTGCTTCAAGCGATTCCTTGTCTCTGATTTCATCCATCGAACCGCCTTCTACCACGATGCGGATTTCCGTAACCTTCAATTTTTCATCAAGTTCCTCGATGGCTTTCTTCACAAGACCAGAAGTTTCAAAGCTTACCTGATAGTAGGTGCGGCGGTTGATGCGCTTCCAGAGATTCTGGAACTCCTTCTTGGCAAAATTGTCCTTCTGCAACTTGGCAAGCTTAGGCTTTCTACCATTCTCCGGTCTTACAGCCGCAGGATCAAAGACGGTATCAAGGGCTGCAATAATGCCATCCCTCCAATCGTTAGCCTTCTCAAAATCAAGACTGTCATTGCGCTTATCCTCAAAATACTGAGCGGTCAAAGCACCGTTATCATCCACATAATCTTTGCGGATGAGGGCATTATAGATAACTCTCGCCTGATTGATATCAAACTTGCCATTGGTTCCATCTGCCATCGTATATGACCTGCCCTCGAAAAGATGGGCGGTGATAACGATTGGTCGGTCGGCACAGGCTTCAGCCATTTCCGTCTGCAATTTCTTGGCGAAATCATCATAGCTCTCGCTGGCTATCACGGTAAGGATATTGGTATCAAACACATGGTCACCCAATACATCCGCATCCTGGCGTTCTCCCTTCTGGTTCACGCAAAGGCGCATTCCTCGTCCCACTTCCTGGCGTTTCTTGGTCTCATTATCCGAGTTCTTCAAGGTGCAGATCTGGAACACGTTAGGATTGTCCCAACCTTCCTTCAAGGCGGAGTGCGAGAAGATGAAGCGGACTGGCTCGCTGAGCGAAAGCAGACGCTCCTTATCCTTCATGATCAGGTCGAAGGCACGCTCTTCGTTCTCTCCCTGCCTTTCCTTCGATTCCACCGCCTTGCCCTTCTTATCCATAGAGAAGTAGCCCTGATGCACCTTGGATGCCGCATTGCGAGGGTCTGAAAGATAGCGCAGATAGGCTTCATCCGTAAACGATGGCAACATTTCTGAAAGCACTCGGGTATATTCTTCCTCAAACATCTTGGCAAACTTACCCTTGCTATCCTCGCCTTCATAGAGGCGGTAGCTATCCACATGGTCGATGAAGAACAGACTGAGCACCTTGATATGCTGACTGAACAGCTGGCGCTCACGCTCCAGATGGGTGCGGATGGTTTCACGAATCTGAATACGACGGATATAGTCTTCGTTCACACTGCCCACGGCATCGCCTTCATGCAGAGTCAAGCCGTTGAGGAAGCGGACGATTCCCTGCCTGCCGTCTATGCGTTCTACGATGAAGTTGTTGTCATACTCGGCAAGTCCCCCACTCTGTTCCTTCAGGTTGAAGCGCTCATCCACGAGTTTGCTTACCTGTTTCGTTCCGGTCTGCGTCTTGATGTCGAAGCTGATGCGAGCCTGCGGATTGCCCTTGCCGATGACGATTTCCTCCAGATAGACGTAGCCGTTGGTTGCGGTACTGCCTACCTGTCTGATGCCCTTCACTTCAATCTTCTTCACCAGTTTCTGGTTGTAGGCATCGATGGCATCCAGCTTATACACCATATTATATATATCACCCTTGCGGTGGGTGGCGCTATACAGAAGGGTAAAGAGGGGCTTGAACATGGCAATACCCTTACGGGTCTTGTTTTTCTTGTCCACACCCAATACCGACTGAGGTTCATCGATAATCATGATAGGATGGGTCTGTGCCAGCACGTCGATAGGACGGCGGGAACCGAACTCATCACGTCGTTCGAAGATGATGCGGGCTGCCTTGTCAGGACGTGCGCCCTTACTCTTCTCCTCATCCATAGATGCGTTGAATGCCTGGGTATTGATAATCATCACGTGCATGCCTGCATCGCTGGCAAAGGCATCAATCTTGCTGAGCTGCTTGGAGTTATACATAAAGTATTGCATTCGCTTTCCGTATTCCTGGGCAAAATGCTCCTGCATGCTCTCAAAGCTCTTCAATACGCCTTCTCGGATGGCGATGCTTGGCACCACCACCACAAACTTGGTCCAGCCATAGCGGGCATTCAGCTCATACATGGTCTTGATGTAGGTATAGGTTTTACCCGTACCCGTCTCCATTTCGATGGTGAGGGCTGTACCTACGCCTTGCAGCTGCTGCAGCTGTTCTACAGGTTTCAGACCCTGTTCTGTCTGTATGGCTCTTACATTCTCGCAGACAGCTTCCGGTGCGAGGATAACGTTCTTGTTGCCAAAGCCTTTTACTACAAAGAGGTCTTGATGAACTCCCTGGTCCACGATATGGTCGCTCAGTCCGTCGCTTTTGGGCTGACCTGTAAAGGCATTAGCCACCGCCAGCGCCGCTTCGGTTTGGAAGCGTTGATGTTTATATCTGAGTTTCATAGGCTTAAATCACTCTAATATTCTTCACTACTTCCTGGTCGCTCCAATCCAGCTTCTGCTTGAAGGTCTCGTAGATATTAATCTTGTCGGCATCCTGGGCAAAGCAGCTGTCACGGAAAATGACACGCAAAGGCATCTTTTCTGCCATCGCTTTTACTACGTCTTCTGATACGTTCTCGGCGAAGCAGGCCACCAGGTCGCCGTCGTTCACGGTATAGATGGTCTTGCCATCCACCACTTCCTGGGTCATAGGCAGAGAGAGCTGAACGCCCCAGTCGAGCATGCATCCAAAGAGCAGGTCGAGGTCGTTTCGGTCGGTCTTGATGTTGTTCAGGAACAGATCGAGCTGGTCTTGCTTGAATTCCTTTGGAGAACGATTTACATCCTCGTAATTGCCTTCGTCGAGACGGAAGACACGGAAGCCAAAATCTTTTTTAAATTCAGGTGTTTCTTTATTTATTCTATCAATAGTCTTTAATAAACGATACTTAGCCAACTCTGTTAATTTATGAGGTTTGCCAATACTATCCAACAACGAAATGCCATTGAGAATAATCTCCTTAGTAACAGAATCAGCACTCTTAAGCATTTCATCAAGATCTTCTGGCAATTGAACCAATATATATCTTAAATCTGTATTTTTTCCCAAATTATATCTCCATACAGCATCTGCAGTAGTACCAGAACCCGAGAAAAAGTCCATTACAATATCGTCATCTTTGCAAACAAAATTAGTCAAGTACTTAACTAATGATACTGGCTTTGGATAAGAAAATACATTTTTACCATCCATTAAAGACGTAAGATAAGATGAAGCGGTTTCATTTGTGCCAACACCAACACTTGGCTTATCAATTAATGGTGATATTATTTTCTCCTTTATAAAATTTGTTGGACGTTTATACCCTTCACCCTCACGAATAAAACGAACAGAAAGGTTATCAGTTTTAATAATAAAAGACGTTCCTTTCAAAACTTCTTCATCAAAGAAAGATTGTGTCCACTTAAATTCGCCTTCAAGACGGAAATCAGACGTCGCTCTACCATCTTTGATTTCAATACGATCCAACAAACTTACTCTATCCTTGCAATAAGGTTCATAAATGCCATCAGGGAAAGCCTTTGTTTTAAAAACAACTTTATCTTTCGGAAATACTAATACACTCCTTGCATTGCCAGTATTCAACAAAGGCTGATCTCCTCCATCTAACAGTTCTCCATTATATTTAATGCCATTTTTATTTTTCTCATAACAAAGAATATATTCATTTGTTTTTCTCGATTTAACAGCAAGTGAAGGTGGAGTCGCAGTTTTCACCCAAGAAAAAATTTCAACAAAATTATTTTCTCCAAATACTTCATTACAAATACTCTTTAAGGTAGAAAACTCTTCAACACCTATTGAGATAAAAATCACGCCATCCTCTTTCAGCAACGATCTCGCCACCATTAGACGGGAATAAATCATAGAGCACCAATCCGAATGAAAACGTCCATTCGAATCCATGTTCTTAATATATTTATTACCTAATTCATCTACTGAACCCGAAGCCTCAGCATACTCATCAGCAGACATCGCAAAATCATCATGATAAACAAAGTCATTACCTGTATTGTAAGGCGGATCAATATAAATCATCTTTACCTTGCCCAGATAAGACTTCTGGAGAAGTTTAAGCACTTTGAGGTTATCACCCTCAATATAAAGGTTTTGGGTGTTGTCCCAATCCACGCTATCCTCCTTTACGGGACGCAGCGTCTTCTTAATAGGCTCCAAAACTTCGGCACGAGCTGCCTGCTTGCCAACCCAGTTGAACTCGTATGCCTCAGGAGCATCTTCCACTGCGTTGTCACCAAGAAGCTGGCGAAGTACGTCAAAATTAACTACACGTTTTACCCCCCCGTATCAGGTTCGGCTACCTCCGTAAAGCACGAAGGCGCAATCTGATAAAGCGCATCCAAATTCAGCTGCGCTCCATCTGCCGACTGCAATTTCATTCTATTGGGTCTATCCATATTATCTATTTTTTATAAATTATTCTTCATCATTTCCATGTTGTGACAAAAAGAAACGCTTTTGCTTTTCTATTTCGCATTGCAACTCCTCTTCTGTGGGCATAAAAGCCATATATTTAGCAGCAAATAGCTGCTCACTTTCATGCAATACAGAATACTTTGCTATAGTTTTATCGGTTTCAGTACAAAGCAAAATACCTATTGTAGGATTATCGTCTTCCCCCTTAACAAGGTCATCGTACATACGAACATACAGTATTCCAAAGGATCACTATCATTATAAGGAGCAACAGCTTCGGTCATTTTCATATCTGGATTTGCGCGTTGTGCAGCCAGACGACGCTCGAAGTATTGAGACGAAATATTACGATCGAGAGTTGTCGTACTCCACATCTCTTCAGAGGCATTTTTTAGATACCACATTCGTGCTTCTGGATTTACCACAGACAACAGTCGCCTAATATGTGTCCAATTCAAATTGTGTACGAACTCGTACACTTTTGAATAATCAGGAAATAAAATGTAGAATTTGCGATAATGCTGAAGGTTGCGTTTGCTATAGTTGTTTCCAAATATAGGTATCAACTTTGCTGCAAGTTCTGTAATCAAATGTGTACCATATTTTGCACGTTCATCACCATGCTGTTCCTCTTCTACTATTCGCCTGCCAATACCCCAATAAGTGGCTATAGCTGCTTGTCCCGCAGCAGCATAGGCTTGATGTCTTCCCTGCTCTATTATTTTGCGAATATCGTTTAGAACTCCACTATTATTCTTTAAATCAGCCATCATATTCTCCTTTTTTAAAAACATTCATTTCTTTTTCCCATTCCGAAGCGAAAGACTTCACTATCCTGAAGGTTTCTGCCGAGGCATCCAGCCATTCCTTATAGTTGAGTAGCAGCTTATACTGCCCCTCATATTCCAGAACAAACGCAACTCATCAACGTTCTCCAGTTCTTCCTTCAATGCTTCGAAAGCATAGATGGAAAAAGAGGCTGCAGCTATTGATACACGAGACCCTTTAGATAATTTGGTCTTCAAATCATCTATCACCCGTTCTGATATGTTGTTTATAACCTTAATCAATTCCATATTCAATTCGTTGAAATTTATAGAGTTACGTTGTTTCTAAGTTCTACTTTCTATCATTTATTCCCCCAAAGGTACAACAATATTTTGAAACAAGCAAGAAAATCGGGAGAAAAGTTTTGAAAAAATATGGTGGGGTATATTAAATTTCCCCCAAGTTGGGGGAAAATTACAACCATAACAAAATTCTTGCCTACTTTCGTTCTCCATAAGAAAAGCAAGGTTGCAAGTTTTTCTGCTTCTGTTCGCCCCCTTTGGGGACGATTGGAGAGAGTATTGCAGCTATCCGCAGGTTCCATTCCCTTCGGTCATTCCACCAGCGGTTATTGAAAGTTGGCCCCCTCCGGGGACCGGATGTTATTTGCGAAACTAGAGTGCTTTATAAAGCTTTTGCCCCTTCAGGGCGCAGGGCGAAATGCGATGATACCCAGGGCGATGCCCTGGGCTACGAGCTTCTGCCCCTTCAGGGCGTGTGGGGCAAGCCGAAAGGGTGCAGCCGAAATATACACTACACCTGAAGCGGCTTCAATTCTTCTTCTGTCAATCCAGTTATCTGCATGATTTGAGACCAAGACATTCCTATTGCCAACAAGTTACGGGCTACTGTCAAACCTTTAGATAATTCACCTTCTGCACGACCTTCTGCACGACCTTTAGCTATACCTTTAGCCATTCCTTTAGCCATTCCCTTAGCTATTCCATTTTCCTCGCCTTCAACATAAGAACCATAAAGACCGGAGTAGTAATCATCGGCAGCCTTAATACTCTCATCGTATTTTTCCTGCTCCTCACTACTCAAGCAACGAACATCTGCCAATTCTGCAAGATGATCGAATATCTTCTTCTGCGCCGTAAACGGCAATCTTTCCAATACT
>ERZ1023674.378-NODE-378-length-10394-cov-47.536416_pt1 | contig 10394 bp, 5 predicted proteins | sample MGYA00380343_ERZ1023674 | MGnify/ENA primary metagenome ERZ1023674 (study PRJEB33179, sample SAMN07448985) | human gut metagenome | biome: Human-gut; feature: Human associated habitat; material: Faeces | host: Homo sapiens | place: India: Bhopal | collected...
TTGAAGGATGCTTCTGCGGGTGCCATCTACGGTTCTCGTGCTGCCAATGGTGTCGTTATCATCACTACCAAGAATGGTAAGAAAGACCAGCCTCTGAAGGTGAACTATTCCGGTTACTTTGGTGTTGACCAGATTCCTGGCGATGTATATGACGTGATGAATGCCGACCAGTATAGCCAGTATCTTGGTACTGCTTGCACTAACTCCAACACTCCTATCCCTGGTGGCTACAAGATGGGTGAGGATGGCAAGTACCACTTCCAGGATGCAACCAACACTGATTGGTTTGACGAGGTGTTCAAGACCGGTATCCGCCAGAACCACAACGTAGCCCTCAGCGGTGGTAGCTCTCACAGTACTTATAATGTATCTCTCGACTACTATAACCAGAAGGGTACCTTGGAAGGTGCAGGTCCTAACTACGAGCGTTATACAGCCCGTGTCAACAACACCATGGACACCAAGTTCGTGAAGTTCCGTACCAGCATGGTTTACTCTCACTCTAACCAGGACAACATGGGTCTTTCCAATGCCTCAGAGTATGTTCAGGGTCTTTATGGTGATGTAACCAACGTGCTCCGTGGTACACTCTTGATGCAGCCAACTATCAAGGCTTATGATAACTCTACATGGGTTCTCGATAGTCAGGTGGGTGCAGCCAACGCTTATCGCTACGATGCCTATGGTTATGGTGTTTACTATGACGGCATCCACGGAGATATCTCAGCTTCTAACCCATTGCTGGTTAATAACCTCCTGCAGCGCAACACCTTGGTTGACCGCTTCGTAGGTACCGCTTCTGCTGATGTTGACCTGTTGGGTATGGTAGGCATCAAGAGCAAGAACCATGGTCTTCACTATAATGTAAACCTCTCTTACAGCAAGACTGAGGCAAAGGATAAGACCTGGATTCCTTCCTGGATTCAGAGCAACCGTGTATATCTTGCCAAGGAGAACGAGCGCCTTACCAAGGGGTCACGCAACTACAGCGATGCCTTGGTTGAGAATACCATTACATACGATGGAAAGATTGGCAAGCACAACATCAACCTGCTCGCCGGTATGACTTACGAGGAAGAGAACACCAACCTCCTGACAGGTTGGGGTATCAACTTCACAGAGCCATACTTCCTCCAGCTTCAGAATGCCAAGAATACTTACTCTGAGTCATACGAGTACAAGCATTGTCTGGCTTCTTACGTAGGTCGTTTGAACTATAACTATGATGAGAAGTATTTGCTTTCTGCAGTGGTTCGTCGTGACGGTAGCTCTCGTCTGAGCAAGAATATCCGTTGGGCAACCTTCCCATCTGTATCTGTAGGTTGGCGTTTCGATAAGGAGAAGTTCTTCCCTATCAGCCGCGACATCGTTAACATGTTCAAGATTCGTGCCAGCTATGGTGAGCTCGGTAACGAGAATATCGGTGAGTACCAGTACATGGCTACCATGAACCGTAACAACATGACTTACAGCTTCGGCAACAGTCCTGTAACCGGTTCTGCCGTTTCTACCTTCGTGAACAACGATATCGCATGGGAGAAGAAGAAAACTACCAACGTGGGTATCGACCTGGCAATGTTCAACAACCGTTTGGAGTTCACTGCAGAGTGGTATAAGAACAAGTCAGAAGACCTGCTTTACTCTGTTCCTGTGCCAGCACAGACTGGTGTATCCAACACCTCTGTAACCATGAACGCTGCCTCTATGGAGAACAGTGGTTTCGAGTTCAGCGCTACCTACCGCAACCGCGATCATGCCTTCAAGTATGATATCAGCGCCAACGTAAGTACCTTGAAGAATAAAGTAACTTCTCTGGGTATTGGTAAGGACTCTTACATCACTGGTGCATACGCTACTTACGTAGGTCAGGAAATCGGTCAGTTCTATGGTTGGGTATATAAAGGCATAGCCCGCACCGAGGACGATTTGGCTAATAATGCTGTTCAGCAAGGAGCCAATGTCGGTGACTGCCTCTATGAGGATATTTCTGGTCCTGAAGGAACTCCTGATGGCGTAATCGATGCTTACGACCAGACCGTATTGGGCAGTGGTCTTCCAAAGGTAAACTTCGGTTTGAGCACTCACATGGAGTATAAGGGTTTCGACCTCAATATCTCAACCTACGGAGTTTTGAATTATCATGTATCAGATGATATCTATAATAGTTTGAATTCTTGCTACGGCTATGGTAACAAGGAAGTAGGCATGCTGGATGCCAATCGCTGGTCAGAGGATGGTTCTACCTATCTCTCTAGTGTTCCACGCACCTATGCAGCCAACAACGCTACCTTGGCATGGAACGACCTCTTCAGCTCTCGCAAGATTCAGAATGCAGCTTACTGGAAGATTGCCAACGTAGAGTTGGGCTACAACTTCCCAGACAAGTGGTTTGGTGGATATGTCAGTGGTGTACGTCTCTATGTATCAGCACAGAACCTCTACACCTTCACAGGCTATCATGGATATAATGTGGACTACGCCGGCGGTACCTTTACCCCAGGTTACAACTTCTGCTCTTTCCCAAGTGCTAGAACATTTATGGCAGGTCTCCACTTCACATTCTAATAATGAGAATTAACAAGAATAAAAATCATTATTTAAAAGGACATTTGATATGAAACTATATAAATTATCATTAGCTCTCTTCCTTGGCCTCGGTGCTATGGCTACCACATCTTGCGAGGACAAGTTGGATGTTACCAATCCTAACCAGCAGACCACCGGAACCTTCGGTTTCAATGCTGATGATCTGGAAGAGTGCGTTATTGCAGCATACAACCATATTCGTATGGAAGGTTCTTCGGCACGTGTGGGTTATACCCTCGATGTGACACGTGGCGATGAGGTATGGAACTCATCACAGGTATGGTACATGCCATTCGATGACATGGACGACCCTGTGACAGACGAAATCTCCATGTGGCCTTGGCGTGAGGCTTACTATACTATTAATGTATGTAATTTCATCCTTTCACGTACCACAGGTGATGATGCTTCGCTCAGCGAAAGCATGAAGCGTATCAAGGGACAGGCTCTCTTCCTCCGCGGTTATTCATACTATACATTGGCAGGATATTACCAGAATCCTGCGCTGATTACTGATTATGCCAACTATTCTACTCTGGATGGTCTCTATGGCAAGAACAGTACCTACGATGATGTGCTCGATCAGGTAGAGAAGGACTTCTCAGAGGCAATGACTCTCCTCCCATCACGTGATGAGGGTGGTGAGTGGGCCAAGGGCCGTGCTACCTGCGGTGCTGCTGCCGGCTACTATGCCCGCGCTCTGATGCAGCGCCATAAGTATAGCGATGCACTCGTTGTACTCAAGGACATCATGAACAAGAAATATGGCTCTTACAAGCTGATGGCCAACTATGGCGACAACTTCCGTGAGGGTTCTGCTTATGAGAACAATGCCGAGAGCCTCTTCGAAATCCAGTATCTCGACTACGGTTCACAGGGTGTGGATGATGAGTGGACTCCTGTTAATACCAGTCCTAATGCTACACAGGGTCATGCCGTAGAGTCTAACTTCGCTCCAGGTAGATTCGGTGGATGGGCAGACCTTTCTGCTTCTCCATGGTTGTACAACCTCTTCAAGCAGGAGCGTACCACAGCAGGTAAGTTGGATCCACGTCTTTACTGGACCATCGGTACCTATGAGAGTGATTGGGAAGGATTTGAGAATGGCAACGTGGCTTACACCACCCAGATGACGGCTACTGATACCATCGTAACCAACAATAACTATGGTGGCCTTCCTATCGCTAAGTGGACCAATTTCCGTACCAACCTTTATGATAAGGTGACAACCGGTCTTCATTGCGGTATCAACCTCCGAATGATGCGTTACTCAGATGTATTGCTCCGTGCTGCAGAGTGCGAGAACGAGGTGAATGGTCCAACACAGCAGGCTATCGACTGGATTAACCAGGTTCGTGAGCGTGCCAACCTGAAGGATTTGAGTCTCTCAGACTTCGATACCAAGGATAAGCTCTTCGAACAGATTGCCAATGTAGAGCGTCCAAAGGAGTTCGGTTGCGAGTATGGTCGTGGTTTCGATTTGATTCGTTGGGGATTCTTCTATGATCAGGGGCGTTTGGCTCAGTTGAAGGAGCACGGAACCTTCCGCCGTTCTATTTACGATGTCAAGGAGCCTGTTAGCTACTCTATGGTAGGTGCTGACCCTCAGGTGAAGAGCTCTTACGATACATACGTATCAGGTCATGAGTTCTTGCCTATCTATCAGGGCTTGCTGAACGACAACCCTAACCTGACAGGTAACTCGGCTAATACGAATACAGATAACTCAACCGATTTCTTCGGAAGAGGTTGGACTGTTCATCCTGTAGTAAATTTGAGCAAGTAACAATATTCATGATCATATAAAATAGAATAACAATATGAAACACCTAAATAAATTAGCATCTGTCTTCTGCATGGCAGCCATGGGCTTGACTGCGCTGACAGGATGCGAGGGAAGTGACATGTTTAGTGTCAACTCTCCTGATTGGCTTTCTGAAAAGATTGACTCAATCGAAAAGTCAAAGGTTTCAACTGAGGAGGTGCTCGTGGGTATGAACGAGGATGTTTATACTGTGGGTAACACAGATTTCTCTTCAGGATTCTGGACTTCCTTTTCAAAGTATTATGTGGTTCAAGACAACCAGAAGTGGAATGCTGTGTTCAATCTGAACATCAATCCTTCTGCGACTAACACCTATAAGAACTTCGCCCTCATCATTACCAATGATGTGGATCGTGGTGGAACAGGTTATACCGAGTATGGTGCTATCCGTTTTGATAACCAGCCAAGCGGTAACTCTGAGTGGGGTGACCATATCGACAGAAGCTGCGTGCAGAGTAATCTCACCTTTGGAACTGATACAGACAAGGGTGTAGATAAGTTGGGTGGTAAGGTAATATTGACGGTTGACCGTTCCCGTGTAGATACTTTCATGGTGAAGATTACCAATGGTACTGTTACCAAGACCTACATTCAGCCATCTAAGATTGCTAATTTGAATGCAGACGAGAGCAATACCAACATCCGTTGCTTCCTGGTTCCTGAGGGATCTTTCATTGATTTCCAGCAGAGCAACATAGAGCCTATCGGCGGATATACATCTGCCCAGGATAAGGCTCCGGTTTCTATGGTGTTGAACAATGTTCCTGCCGAGGTTGACAAGGGTACAACGCTTGAAGAGGCGATGCAGAATGTTTCTGCTACGGTTACCTTCGAAGAGGGTGTGACCAAGGTGATTCCTGCCAGCGAACTGCTCTTCTCTGCCATCAATGATATGGATGAGGTGGGTGAAAAGACACTCATCGCTATCTATAACAAGACTTTCAAGGGTGAGAATGCGGCTACTCCTATCGTTGCCAATGCTAAGTTTAATGTAGTGGCAGGTATCAAGACTATTACTGTTACTCAGGCACCAACCCGCACCAACTACTACTATTATAACTCAGCTGCAGTTGATGGAGTAAATCATACTTTGGCTTTCGACCCAACAGGTATGGTGGTTTATGCTACATACGTAGAGGGTGAACCTGGTGTCATTGACAACTCTAAGTTGACTTTCTCTAGAATCCCTGCTACTGCGGGTAAGCACGAGGTGACTATCACTACAGAAAACGGCCGTACTGCTACTGTAGAAGTAAATGTGGCTGAGTCTGCTGTCAAGGCGGTTACTCCTACTCCGGTTTCTCTCGGTGCTGAGGATTGCTCTACTGCCTGGTGGACAGAATTTACAAAGGATATGAAGATTCCTGCTGGTGAGACATTCGAGTTCAACTTCACCAACTATTCTAGCGGTGCAGGCAACTGGAACAACTATGTGCTCATCCTCCGCAAGGCTGATTTGGCAGAATACGCTGTGGTTCGTGCCGATAACTATGGTTGGGGTGATGGTTATGCTGCTTGTACTCCTATCGGAACACAGGGTGATTGGGCTACCTGGCTCGCAACCATGAACGGTGCAAAGGTAAAGATGTTTGTAACCAACTGTAACAATGGTACTGCCGATGTTCAGGCTATCGTAACGGGTACAGATGGCAGCGTAACTACCCAGAGTTACTTGGGTATCAACACCATCGATCCTAGTGATTTGAATGTAGCCTTCACCGTTGATAGCAGCCACTTGAAGTTTAATGCAGCTTCTGCCCGCAAGCACTATTCACGTGCTCATCGCAGATAAGAATTTTCTGAAATAGTATAAAAGGCATGACTTATGTGAAAACACGTTTCCACGTAGGTCTGCCTTTTTGCTTAATTTTCAAGGCTTTCTTAGTCTTAGAATAAAAGCAATCAATTAACAAGTATCATTCATGAAGAAATTATTACTCTCAATGCTGGGCCTTGCTGCTATTGGCGCAAGTGCCCAGACTCAGGTCAGCGATAACGACCTGACGAATGCTTATACGTCGAGATCATATAGTAAGCGTGTGGTTTGTCACGACCCATCCATCGTGGTGGATGACATCACCAACCCTAGCTCGCCTACCTATTATATATATGGCTCTCACCTGGGTAGAGGCAAGACTACTGCTGCCAAAAACTACCAGGAATGGTCAACTTTCAAGGCGGGCGAGGAAGCTACCGGCAATGTAAACAGTCTCTTTGCCAATAAACAGGGTACCTTGGTGAATTATGCCAATGCTTACGCTTCTCACCTCATCACAGAAGTAAAGAATAGCAAGGGTGAGAAGGTGAAGTTCGGCAACTTCAATGCTCATGGCTGGCAGTTTAAGGGCAATAACGTGCAGGGCATGCAGTGGGCACCAGACATCGTATATAACAAGACCATGAAGAAATGGTGCATGTATATGAGTCTGAATGGTGACAACTGGTGCTCTTCCATCGTATGCTTTGTTTCAGATAACATCGAAGGGCCTTGGGTTTACCAGGGTCCGGTGGTGTTCTCCGGTTTCCAGGGTTCATACGCTCACAACTCATACGCTGCTGCGGATGACTGGAAGCATACCGACTTTGCCATCGCCACTGGTGAAACCTCTCTTCCTACCCGTTATAAGATAGGCAAGAGTTGGGGAACTTATTGGCCAAACTGTATCGACCCATGTGTCTTCTATGATGATAACGACAATCTCTGGATGAGCTATGGCTCATGGTCGGGCGGTATCTTTATGATTAAGTTGGATAAGACCAATGGTCTCCGCGACTATACCTATACCTTCCCTTACGAGGTGAATGGCAAGACTACCACTCCGGGTGCAGCCAGTGCCAACTGTACCAGCGACCCTTACTTCGGTAAGAAGATAGCCGGCGGATATTACGTATCGGGCGAGGCGAGCTATATTCAGAAGATTGGCAAGTACTACTTCCTCTTCATGAGCTATGGTGGCTTGACCAGCGATGGCGGTTACCAGATGCGCATCTTCCGTTCAGAGAATCCAGATGGTCCTTTCGTAGATTGCTATGGCACATCGGCACTCTTCAAGAGTTATAAGATGAACTATAGTTCTACCACTGCCGACAACCGTGGCGTATTGCTCTTTGGCGGTTATCAGTGGGATGCCATGAGTGGTGCTGAACTTGCACAGGGTCACAACTCTGCGTTCGTTGATAAGCAGAATCGTTCTTTCGTGGTTTATCACACCCGTTTCAGCAATGGTGGCGAAGGTCATCAGGTGCGTGTTCATCAGCTCTTCCTCAACGATGAGGGCTGGTTGATGGCAGCTCCATTCGAGTTTGATGGTGAGACTATCACCGATGAGGCGATTGCTTCCAAGGCATCTATCGCAGATGCCGATATCGCAGGCGACTATCAGTTCATGCGTCATCAGTATGGTCAGAATACCAAGGCAAAGGCTTTCGAGACTCCAGTCAACATCACCCTCAATGCCGATGGAACCATCACCGGTGCTGAAAAGGGAACCTGGAAGCGTACGGCTGGTACTGATTACATCCACTTGACTATCAATAATGTAGTCTATCGTGGTGTGTTGGTGAAGCAGACTGTAGACTATACCAATATCCCAGCCATTGCCATCTCTGCTCTTTCATCATCAAGCGGTAGTCTGACTATGGGACAGAACAACTTCACTTATCAGCAGGAGGTTTGGGCTGTAAAGGCAGATGCCAAGGCAGCCATTAAGTACACCCTCAGCAAGATGACATTGCCATTCTCTGACGGTGCCACTCTGAATGCGGCTCCTTCTCTGCCAGCTCAGGGCAAGATGGGTGCGAAGATTTCCTGGAAGTCAAGCGATACTTCTGTATTGACCGATGATGGCAAGGTGAAGGGCAAGGGCAAAGTAACCCTGACCATGACCATCAGCAAGGATGAGTATGAGTATGTAAAGGATTATACCCTGAATATCGATGCTGAGGCTGAGGAAACGACTCCGGTTTATTATCCGGTATCATCGGTGAAGAATACTACTTCAGTCTGGTGGTCAAACTTCTCTCCTTACTATGATTTGAAGGCAGGCAAGAAGTTGCAGTTTAAGTTCTACAACTATAGTAATATGGCTGAAGCATGGAACAACTGGTGCTTGGCTGCTGCTAAGATCAAGCGTGAGGATACCGGTTATGGATCCGATAAGGAGTACTTCGTTATCCGAAATGATTTCTTCGGATGGGGAGGAAGCCACAATGCTTCAGGATTCACCCACGATTTTGATACGAGCGACGATATGAGTGTATTCAAGAAGGATATGGATGGTTCCTTGGTTGATATGACTGTTAGCTTGACAGCAGCAGGCGTATTCAAGATGGAGTCAACCATCACTACCCAAGCTGGCAAGGTATATCATTATTCTTATACCACCACATTGGTAGCTAAGCCTTCTAAGATTGTTCTCTTCTTCGTGAACGAGAAATCCTACATCGATGGCTCTAGTCTTGTAGATACAGGTATCGCAGCACCGATTATCATCCAGAAGAAGCAGGCAGATGGTAAGTGGTACAACCTGGCTGGTCAACAGGTGGACAAGAGCTACAAGGGTGTAGTTATCGTAAACGGAAGAAAGTTTGTGAACAAATAATTCTCTTATATTATAATAATGTATAATATGAAGAAGATGAATTTATCTAAAATACTATTGGGAGCAGCAATGATGATTGCTGCTCCTGCTGTAAAAGGCGGTTGCCAGATGATGGCACAGAATGCTCCTCAAGGGGCAATCGTGGTAGACACTCCAATGGTTCACGACCCCGTGATGGCTTATGAGAACGGCAAGTACTATCTCTATTGTACGGGTCATGGCATCACGCAGATGACTTCTACCGACCGCAAGCATTGGACCTTGAATCCGCAGGGTGTGTTGAAAGACGAGGCGCGTGGTGCTTTCCCAGCCTGGACCCATGATAGTGTGCCGGGGTATGAGAGTCATACCTGGGCACCTGATGTCATCAAGTATAAGAACAAGTGGTATATGGCTTATTCCTGTTCTACCTTCGGCAAGAACACCTCTGCCATCGGATTGCTCAGCAATGTTTCTTTAGCCGATACCGATGGTTGGAAAGACGAGGGTTGTCTCATTGTCTCAAAGGGTGGAAAAGTGAATTGGAATGCCATCGATCCTAATTTCGTAATAGATGAGAAGGGCAAGCCTTGGCTTACCTGGGGTTCTTTCTGGGATGGCATCCAGCTCATTCCGCTGGACAAGAAGACGATGCATGTGAAGAAGGGCGCCAAGCCTCAGACCATTGCCCGCCGTTATGCACTCAATCAGATTGATGTGCCTACCAATCCTACTTCCAAGGATGCCGGCACCAATGCCATCGAGGCTCCATTCATCATGAAGCATGGTGGTTATTACTATCTCTTCGTCAGTTGGGATTACTGCTGCCAGGGGATGAAGAGTACCTATCGTGTTGCCGTAGGCAGAAGCAAGAAGGTTTCCGGTCCTTATCTGGACAAGACGGGTAAGGATATGCGAGAGGGGGGTGGCACCCTGCTGCTGGAAGGTGACAAGAAGGAATATGAGGCGATGGGCCATTGTTCAGCCTACTCCTTCCCTGATGGCGATTACTTCTTCTGCCATGGTTACAGTGTGCCGAAGAATGGTGCCAGCATCCTGGTCCAGAAGCGAATCAACTGGACGGAAGATGGGTGGATGACGCTGGAATAAAAAAAAGTTCTTATCCTTAGTAGAAAGCTATGTTCATACCTTTTGAATGTGTATTCAAAGCCTTTGAATGTATGTTCAAAAGCTTTGAACCTAAGTTCAGAACCTTTGAACATAGCTTTTTATTAAGGATAAGAACTTTTTTATTGGTAATAAAAGTTTTTTTGATTCTTTATTCTTTTTTGATAATCCAATCGCTGATAGTACGCTGGGTGCTATCAAAACAGATACCTATTTTTACCAGTCGCTTGCCTTCTGTATGATATGGCAGCATATAGCCTTTTTCGTCTATCTGT